>Ga0209297_1000055_pt1 | contig 90772 bp, 73 predicted proteins | sample S_130805_MF_Meta_FD_187322 | JGI IMG/M metagenome (GOLD analysis project Ga0209297, IMG submission 187322) | Freshwater microbial communities from Lake Simoncouche, Canada to study carbon cycling - S_130805_MF_MetaG (SPAdes) (version 2) | ecosystem: Environmental > Aquatic > Freshwater > Lake ...
CAATATGCCTGAAGCCATTGTTCAGCCCGGCGACGATTTGTTCTCATTAAATATGGAGGGGCTGCAAAAGGTGATGAACCTTAATTTATTTGGTACGCTGTTGCCTACTCAAATATTTGGAGCCATTATGGCTAAATCACCCAAAGCAAGTATCGTAAATATTTCGTCTGTGAGTGCTACAACAGCCTTAACAAGGGTATTGGGTTATAGTTTGGCAAAATCTGCTATCGATTCTTATACCAGGTGGTTTGCTGTAGAATTGGCTGCTAGATATGGGGATCAAATTAGAATGAACGCAATTGCACCTGGCTTTTTTTTAACCGAACAAAATAGAGCGCTACTTACCAATCCAGACGGAACACATACGGCAAGAGCAACAAAAATTATTGATAATACCCCTTATAAAAGATTTGGATCTCCGTCAGAGCTTAACGGAGCGCTGATATGGCTTTTAAGCGATGCTTCGACTTTTGTATCTGGAACAATTACAAATGTTGATGGCGGTTTTCTTGCTTTTAGTGGTGTATAATTGTATAAAAATTGATTGGAAATGAAAGAGGCAATGATTCAAACAATGCGCTGGTATGGACCAAATGATCCAGTAAGCCTTTGGGATATTAGACAAGCAGGATGTACAGGGGTGGTTTCGGCACTTCATCAAATACCAAATGGTGAAGTATGGTCTAAAGAAGCGATTCGTGAAAGAATTGAAATGATTGAAGCTGCAGGGCTCAGTTGGGATGTTGTAGAAAGTGTTCCTGTGCATGAAGCTATCAAAACGCAATCAAACGGGTTTGAAAATTATATTACCAACTATATTCAAACCATTAAAAATTTAAGTGCTTGTGGGATACATATTGTTACCTACAATTTCATGCCGGTAATGGATTGGACACGTACAAACCTTGCTTACCCAATGCCAGATAAATCTTTGGCCCTTTTGTATGAGCAGGCTGCTGTTACAGCATTTGACTTATTTATTTTGGAAAGAGAAAATGCAATTCAGGATTATACTTCAACTCAAATTGAAGCTGCAAAAAAATGGTTTGCATCAAAGTCGGATCAAGAAAAAATGCAGGTACAATTAAACATGATCAAAGGCTTGCCTGGAAGTGAAGAGAGTTTTACAATGGAAGCTTTTAGAGCAGCACTTAAAACCTATGATGGTATAGATGCACAAAAACTACGAAGCCATTTAGTTTATTTCTTACAAAATATTATTCCTGTTACAGAAAGTTGTGGCATCAAAATGGTGATACATCCTGATGATCCTCCATTTCCTATTTTAGGATTGCCACGTGTGGTGAGCACTGCATCTGATATGGATGCAATATTCAATGCAGTGCCTGCTTTAAGTAATGGCTTATGTTTTTGTACAGGATCTTTTGGTGTTAGAGCAGACAATCATTTACCTGATATGGTAGCTGCATTTGGCGATCGAATTAATTTTATTCATTTGCGTAGCACCAAACGAAATATAGATGGGGACTTTTTTGAAGATAATCATTTAGAGGGTGATGTAGATATGTATGTGGTAGTTAAAGAAATTTTAGCCGTAATGAAAAAGAGAGGTCTTTCAATTCCTATGCGTCCTGATCACGGTCATCAAATGTTAGATGACTTAAAAAAAGTAACCAACCCAGGTTATTCTGCCATTGGAAGGTTGAGGGGTTTGGCAGAATTGAGAGGACTAGAAATGGGTATTAAAAAATCATTATACTAAATAATTATGCCAGATTTTATTCATGAAGATTTTTTGCTAGAAAGCGAAGCTGCTAAAAGGCTGTATCATGATTACGCTTCAAAAATGCCAATCATCGATTACCACAATCATTTAAGTCCGGCAATGATTGCCAACAATCATAATTTTAGTAACATCACTGAAGCCTGGATTGATGGTGATCATTACAAGTGGAGAGCCATGCGTACAAATGGGATGGATGAAAAATATTGTTCTGGTTCAGCGTCTGCAATTGAAAAATTTAGTGCTTGGGCGAGTACGGTTCCTAAAACAATTAGAAACCCACTTCATCACTGGTCGCAATTAGAACTCAAGCGCTATTTTGGAATATCAACTTTGTTGGATTCCCATTCTGCGCCATCTATTTATGAAGTGGCAAATGAAATATTATCTAAGGAGTCACATACACCGCAGGGTTTATTAAAAATGATGGGTGTAGAATTTGTTGGTACTACAGATGATCCTACCGATTTATTGGAGCACCATAAATTTTTAATGGATCATCCTATTGGGATACAGGTTGCGCCTACATTTCGTCCGGACAAGGCAATGGCAATTGACATGACTGCGCAGTTTAATTTGTATTTATCCAAGTTAGAGCAACGAACAAATACTTCTATTCATAGTTTTAATGATTACCTAGAAGCGTTAAAATTTTGTCACGACTATTTTGAATCGATGGGCTGTAAGGCATCTGATCATGGCATTGAAATGGCTTATTACGAACCATATACACATAGTGACGTAGAAAAAATATTTAACAAGGCAAGGGTTGGTACTTCGCCATCAGCATTAGAAGTGGCACAATTCAAAACAGCCATGCTTATTCAGTTTGCTGAATGGGGTTATGAAAAAGGATGGGTGCAACAATATCATATAGGACCCATTAGAAACAATAGTACACGTATGTTTAACGCAATGGGTCCTGACACAGGTTGGGATTCTATTGGCAGTAGCGTGCATCCAAAAAAATTAAGTCTTTTTTTGAATCATTTGGATACAAAAAACAAGCTTGCAAAAACAGTATTGTACAGTATTAACGCCGCCGATAATGATATGCTAGCAACAATGGCAGGTAATTTTAATGACGGGTCTTATGCTGGTAAAATTCAGTCTGGCGCAGCATGGTGGTTTAATGATCAAAAGGATGGCATCACTGCTCATTTAAATGCAGTTAGTAATATGGGGTTATTGAGTCGGTTTATTGGAATGCTCACTGATTCTAGAAGTTTTCTATCATTTCCTAGGCACGAATATTTTAGAAGAATTCTCTGCAATGTATTAGGCAATGAAATGGAGCGCGGTTTGATTCCATTTGACTATGATTTAATTGGTGCGATGACGGAAGATATATGCTACAACAATGTAAAAGCTTATTTTAACTTATAGTAACCTGATGAATTTTATATACAAGGCCACAAATTATGCGCAAAAAATTGCCATTGTATCAGGCGGCAACCATTATAGTTATCAGACATTATTTGATGAAGCAACTACTTTATTGTAAATGCGATTTTGTAATTAGGGTGTATTCATAACAATGCCTTTTTGTAGGGTATATTTCCCTGTGATGATTTTTTTGTTTTGAATATGGATTTTAAAATCCAGGTTCCAGTTCGTAGGCCAGGCAGGTAGCCATTGTGTTTGATTTGTTTCAGATTGAACAAGCATGTTTTGAAGTGCGCGCATGTTAACAGTGCCATGGTCTTGATCTGGCACCCAATCATAATTGGGTCCCCAAAATGCAGGGAATCTGCTCCCACTATGTTTGGTTGTAAAATTATGAACCACCATTTCTTTGGCCTCTTCTGTTAAACCTAAATAGGCGGCAAAAATGGGATCTTGTTGCCAGCCGCTATATTCATTATTGGCTTTATGGTTCCATGCTATAATGGCTTCTTCTATTTTTGGTTTGCCAACCCCTCTTAAACGGTAAGGGAAAACAGCATACAATTCTGGTTTTTCTACATTGGTTCGGGGGCCTAGGTTGTACCCAGCTGCAAGTGCCGTTTGCCCTTCAATGGGGCGCGTTGGTATTGCAGGTAATTGCGCGTATAAATTTTGTGCTTTTTTTAGTAAGACAGGGTCATTGATTACATTTTTATTCGCAATTATTTTTTCTAGCACGGAAGTAAGTCCTGCAATTTCTGGTAATGGATTAATAACGCCTTCAAAATAAGACTCTAATGCTTGTGCAGGTTGAATACGAATATGGCTTGTACTGTCTTGTTTATAATGTGCATTATAAAATAATACGGTCTCTTTTATAAATGGAAGATGTTCTTTTACAAAAGTGGTTTTGTCATTTGTAAACTCATAGTAATCAATCATGAGTTTAGATAATTCCAAACTACCTTCCCATAAATAACGGATATACATATTTTCAGAAACACCATCTGCTAATTTTTTTCTATCCCAGCCGTAATTGTCATTGGTGTAAGTACCCCATGGTGTCATGGTTTCAGGGAAGTAGGCTCCTTCGTGTTTAAAATATTGCTGCGTTCTAAATTTTGCTAGTGGTAGCGCATCTGTATACATTTTAAAGATTGGCTTGATCAGTGCAAAGTCACCACTGTATAGCATCGAATAATAGGGGAGTCGGGTGTTTTGAAACCAGTAATTGGCGCCCCAGTCTCTAAAGTCGGCGTCGTAGCCTGTTAGGTTTCTTTTGCCCATACTTTCGTCTACGTCAACGGTAAAAATGGACCCATTAAATTTAATGGGAAGTCCGCCTCTGCCAGCACAGGCGTTCATGTAGCGCTGGAGTTGATAACCTTGCGTAATCGCAAAAGTTTCTTTTTTGGTTTGTTGGCTACTATCTCCAGGAGTAACAATCATGAAATGGGAGTTCCAAAATTTTGCCCACCAATTTTTATGCGCATTGAATCTTTGGATTGCAGGCTGATTATTCGTTTTTTTATGCAGCGATACGGCTGCTTTTTTCCATTCAATGATATTAGTTGTTTGCTTTTTTAGTACTGTAATATTTATTTCAAATTCTTTTTTTGATTTGTTACTAACTGATTCATTGGCACTAACAACGGCTCCAAAGTTTTGATATAAGAGCGGATCTTTACCAATTTCATTAAACTTTGAGAGGTTTTGGTTGTCTAAGGTAGACTGCCAAATAGATGATTTATTTTGGTGAACCCAAATAAGTGTGTTGGTATTTTCAAGTACGGTATCTCTTTCTCTTAAGAGCGGGAAAGGTGCGCCAATCATTCCATAGGCGCTTCTTTTTTCTCCGCCTTGTAGCGTATCTAATTTATTGCGCCACATTTCATTGATAACCGTTAACGTAATGTTTGTATTTGCTTTTCCTATAATAGTAACGGTTGGGTTATTGGCATCTGCAAAAATGGTAATGGTGAGGCTTTGTTTTTTTGCATTGATAGCTTTAATAATAATGCTGCCGGTTTGTATATCGAGTGTTTGCGTAAATGATGCACCATCCAGGATAGACGGGCTGGTTTTAATAGATATTTTTCCAATTTTTAAAAGACGGCCAATTTCGGAGTAGGTGTCTGTTTTTGAAATATACAATTGTAAAAGACCAGTGCTATCTACCCACACGTTGGCGCCAATGTCGCCATTGCCGATGGGCATAGAGCCAGAAGGTCCACTACTTTGTGAAGCCCACGCTACGTTGTATGGCGCAAGTTTCACTTGCGCCATACAAGGCCTAAAAAAAATCGCCAGCACCACAAAAGCTACACACGCACTTCCAACTAAATTTTCTTTTCTCATACCTAATTAATTTCGATACTTGTTTTTATAAAGCCCCATTTTGTCAAATGGGACAGGCTCAAATCCTTTTATTTTTTTAAATACTTCCGAATTTGGTAGTAGTGTAAAATTTTCATGTTCAAAATCTACAAAGCCCGGGTTAGTGGTACATCTATAATTGTCTCTTTCTGTGATCGTAGCATATTGACCGCCAATAAGTTTAGTAGGGCTTGTTGGTCCACCAATGATAAGGTTATCAGCAAATACGTTACGGTTGGCACGCATCGCTTTCCACTGCTTGGTGCCGGGTATGGTATCTAAATAGTCGAGAAGTCCAGGGTACTTACTCGCATAAGGTTCTTGCTTATAAGCAACGCTTTTTGTTAAGCGGTTTCTGATAAGACCGTCTTCTCCAAACATCGATTTTTCGGAACCAGCAGCCCAGGTGTAGTAGTGTGCCGATATTTGAGCCGTAGCATCGGTGGGTTCTATAATAATATTATTTTTCATTACCAAGTCCCAGCCGCTATTGGTAAATAAAATGCCATGCTTGGTTTCCATTTTATAAAATACGTTTCCAAAAATAAATACATCGGCAGATGAGTCGTCACAATAAATGCCCATGTTCATGCGGTTGGGATTACCAATGTGATGAAAATAATTAAAACGCACTACGCTTCCTCTATCGCTTGGGTCTCTGCCAATATACCATGGTGAGGTATCGTCCGAATTTAAAGTGACATGGTGGATATTGTTGTATTCAAAAACGTGTTCGTTGCCGTGTACAAAAATTCCTTGCCAGTCGGAATTGTATATTTCGCAGTGTCTTATTTTATTGCCACATCCATCTACGCTGATGCCCGACCAAATAAATTTATTTCTTCTATTAAAATCGTGGACTTTACAATTTTCAACAATGTTGTTTGCTTTTGTCAAGCTTCTTTTATCGCCACCACTTAAATAAATACCACCGCTACCGGTGTTGTACACGTCGCAACTTAAAATTTGTTGATCGTATCCTGCGTTTCTATTCCAGCTTGTATTTTTATAAAGGTAGTTTTGTAAGCTACCTATAATGCCAGAAACAGGATGACCTTCAAAATTATCAATACTCATTGGTCCTTTATTGGCTTCTGCACCTTGGCCCATAAAAATGCCAGACGTACCTATGTTTCTAATGGTACAGCCAACAATGGTATTGTTGTGTCCACCTTCTACATAAATGCCCATGCCCCTGCCAGCCTCAATGGTAAGGCCTTCTAGCGTGGTATAGGTTTGATTGATGATGGATACAATGGGTGTTTCAAGCACCGAAATACCAATGCTAGCCGTTTCTAATGTGCTTGGCGGCCAAACATATAATATACCTGTATGAATATTAAGCCACCACTCGCCAGGGCTATCTAGTTCCTCTAAAATATTGTATGCGGTGTAGGCCTGAAAATCTTTGCCATTTGCAAGTCCGTACAAATGTGGTGTTGCTAATTTAATTTGTTTTTTAAGGGTATCTATTGTTTCGATATTAATATTATCATCTGCAAAACCGTAATTAAAAGTGCCTTGTAGCCATATATCTTTTTGTCCTGCCCATTTAGCATGCCTTGTGTCTGTGTATTCAAATAAGCCGCCTCTGTTGCTTGTATCACCAATACGAGGCACAGATCCTTTATCAATGACTTTACCAATTTTTATGCTGCCACTATTGGGGTAATGCGCAAGTGTAAGCGGTTCGTTGTTAAAAAAAAGTTCAAGTGGTGCAGGAACAACGGGCTGTCCATGTCCATAACTTTGGTGTTTCCCAAAATTTAAAATTCCGAGTTCTTTAAGTGATATTTGGTATAAAGCTGCACCTGCTGTTTTACCTACCCGGATTAAAATAGCCGGATCACTTACTTTTTTAAATGCACTACTTTTAATTTTTTTTCCACCCGAAATAATCACATCCTCTTTATTTGCGCCTCTCCAAATAATAGGCGTTTGTTTACTGCCAGTAACTGCCTCGTCTAATACAAAACCTTGTTGCAGTTCATAATTCCCGGCCCCTATATGCACTACAATGTCACCCTCGTAATTTGGGTTAGCAGCCTTAAATTTTTTAATCAATAACTGCGCTTTTGAAAGTGATGCTACTGGTGCATTTGCGGCACCAGTATACGTATCATGACCAGATGGTGATACATAAAATTGTTGCCCCATTGCCTGGTTAATAACGAGTAAAAAAATGATGGTTTTAAGGAGCTGTTTCATGTGTGTATCTTGAGGTTTGCGGGTGCTGTATTATCTATTATTTATTTTATATTGTATAAAATTTAACGGTTATGGAAACAACACCCATTTCAATAAAAGAGGCGCTTGATCAGGCATATAGCGTAACGCCTGAGCAGGCTTCGTTTTTTGCGCAACATGGTTTTATAAAAATTAAAAACATTTTTGACGCATCTGTTATTGATTACATGAATATAGTAATTTCCAAAGAGGTGGACCGTTTAAATAATCAACAAATTCCATTAGAAGAACGGGACACGTATGGTAAAGCATTTCTGCAAATCATGAATTTATGGATGCATACCACTGTGGTAAAAGACATTGTTTTTAGTAAAAGAATTGCTCAAATTGCCACTGACTTAATGCAAACAAAGGGGGTACGTTTATACCACGATCAGGCACTTTTTAAAGAACCCAAAGGTGGTCATACCCCTTGGCATGCCGATCAATATTATTGGCCATTAGCCACCGAAAATACCGTTACAGCTTGGATACCATTACAAGCAACGCCCCTTCATTATGGACCACTCGAGTTTAGTGCAGGCAGTAACAGATTAACGGCTGGCAGAGACAAAGAAATTAGTGATGAGAGCCAGGCTTTTTTAGAATCAGAATTAAAAAATCACAAATTTGAGCAAGTGATTGAACCCTTTGATGTTGGTGAAATAAGTTTTCATAGAGGTTGGTTGTATCACCGCGCAGGCCCCAATGTTTCTGGTAACATGCGAAAGGTAATGACCATGATTTATATGGATAAAGACATGGCATTAAAAGAACCTGAAAACCATAACCAGCTTGCCGATTGGGAAGCTTGGTGCCCCGGTGCTACTATTGGTGCCACAATAAACACGACCCTAAACCCAGTATTGTATGAAAAAGCATAGTAGCATTTTATTCTTGTTGATTTTTTTGACCATAGTTCAAAAAACGGTTGCGCAGCTACCCATTATTCCTTACCCCAATAAAGTGATTGAAGGAAAAGGGTTTTATACGGTTACAAGTTCTGTAACTAAAGAGGCGTTTGTGGTTATTGATTCAAGTGTTGGATCTATTGTTACAAATCCCGAAGGATATTATGTAACGGTAACGCCAAAACAAATAAAGCTGGTGGCTAAAACAAGTGTGGGTGCATTTTACGGCATGCAAACGCTTTTGCAATTAGAAGCGGCGTCTAAAAAAATTCCGGTGGTAACCATAGAAGATGCACCAGCATTTAGTTATAGAGGTCTTATGTTAGACGTGGGTAGACATTTTATGCCACTTCGTTTTATCAAGCAATTACTGGATGTTATGGCCATGCAAAAGATGAACAATTTGCATTTACACTTAACCGAAGATCAAGGGTGGCGCATCGAAATAAAAAAATATCCAAAATTAACGAGTATAGGATCTGTGCGTAGTGGAACTATAATTGGCAAGTATCCGGGGAGCGGCAATACCAATGCTCCCTATGGTGGGTTTTATACGCAGGCGCAGTTAAAAGAACTTGTTGCTTACGCGGCTGCCAAGCACATTACTATTATTCCTGAAATTGAAATGCCAGGCCACGCTAGTGCTGCAATTGCTGCGTATCCGGAGTTAAGTTGTTTTCCAAACGAACCTACACAGCTCACCAAAAATATGTATGCAGCTGCCACAGAAAATAAAATAAAAACGTCGGGTGGTAAAATTGTACAAGAAACTTGGGGCGTTTTTGATGATGTGTTTGCCCCTTCCGAATACACGTTTAATTTTATTGAAAATGTATTAAATGAAGTGATGGATATTTTTCCATCCACTTATATTCATATTGGCGGAGACGAGTGTCCTAAAACTGCATGGAAGCGCTCAATTTATTGTCAAGCCCTTATGAAAGAAAAAGGTATTGCAAATGAGCATGCACTTCAAAGTTATTTTATTCAACGCGTAGAAAAATATGTAAACAGCAAGGGTCGAAAAATAATAGGATGGGATGAAATTTTAGAAGGGGGTCTTGCGCCCAATGCAACCGTCATGAGTTGGCAGGGTGAAGAAGGTGGCATTACTGCAGCCAAGCAGCATCATGATGTTATTATGACGCCACAGGGTACTTGTTATTTAAACTTTTATCAATCGTCGGATCCTCGCGACTCCATTGCATTTGGAGGTTTCTTGCCCATTGAGGCTGTATACAATTACAACCCAATTCCTGCGGCACTCACCCCACAAGAGGCTACTTATATTAAAGGGGTACAGGGTAATTTATGGACCGAATATATTGCTAACAAAGACCTAGCTTCTTTTATGTTGTATCCGCGCGCTATGGCCATTGCCGAAAACGGATGGACAAAAACAAAAACAGGGTTTGATCATTTTACAAGTCGCGTAACCAAGTGGCAGCCTTTATTAAAACAAAAAGGGCTTCATTTTTCGGACCATTTGTACAATGTGCAAATTACTAGTAAGCCCATAGCTGGCGGCATCAATGTTTCTATTGGTGGTGTAGGAAAGGCTTATAAAATCGTATACAATACAAATGGTAAACTGCCTAGCATTAACGATCAAATGTATACAGGGCCCATCACTATAACCAGCGACGCTCATTTACAAGCTGGTGTTGTTGTTAATAATAAAATAACGGATGTAGCATCTGCTTCATTTTCTATAAATAAAGCAACAGGTGCAACGCTTGTGTCATTAGTGAATGCGCCAAAAGCACCCTATAATAAAAGCGGCAATACAGGGTTTATAAACGGAATCATTGCAAATGATGCTAGGTTTAGCGATGGAGAATGGCTTGCCTGGGAAGGTAAAACAATCAATGCCACACTTGATTTGGGTGCAGCTACAAAGGTTACACAAATTTCTACGCGTTTTATGAATAGTCGCGGCAGTTGGATTCATTTACCAACAAGGGTAGAAGTATTAGGATCTGAGGATGGTAAAATATTTACGCGCCTTGGCCTTCAACAAAATTTTGATAATAGTAAAGAAGGCGTTTTAACGGTATCTTTTACGATGCCACCTACCACTATTAAATTTCTTACATTTATTGCAGATCCGGTAACCATTATTCAGGCAGGTTTTGCTGGTGCAGGAAATCCTTCTTGGTTATTTATGGACGAACTCATTATAAAATAATCACAATGTCAAAAGTAATAGACACCCACATGCATAGTTGGGACTTACAAAAAGTTAGGTATAGTTGGCTTGATGGTGATACGTCTATTTTAGCAAAAAATTATTATCCATCAAATATTGAAGGGCAATTAGCTGCGGCTAATGTTAGTGCAGCTATCATGGTGCAAGCTGCAAATAGTATAGAAGACACCGCTTTTATGTTTGATTGTGCAGCGCAGTATCCTTGGATTATTGGTGTAGTAGGTTGGGTAGATTTATTGGATCCAGAAGTTGCCAAGCAGCAACTTAATGCGCATCTTCAAAACAAATATTTTAAAGGGATTCGTCATTTAATACATGACGAACCAGACACCAACTGGCTATTACAACCTGCTGTACTTAAAAGTTTAGAGATACTTGCAAATCATGGACTTCCTTTTGATGTGGTGGGTGTTAAAATAGAACATATAAATGCAGCCATACAAGTGGCCAAACAAATACCGCATTTAAAAATGGTATTTGATCACTTAAATCATCCACCCATTGCTACGCACGAACAGTTTGGAGCTTGGGGAGACGCCATAGCCGAAGCTGCATCTATCCCTAATTTTTATGGAAAAATTTCGGGGCTAGGCACTTGTTGTGAAAATTTTAATGATTGGTCCGCTATTACGATAGAGCCATATCTGGCTTATGTATTACAGCATTTTGGGGTAGATAAATTAATGATAGGTGGAGACTGGCCCGTGTCTTTACTAGCTGGCGATTATGTAACAACGCACCACAGGTATCAAAATGTTATTCAAAAATTAGTAGCGCAACAAAATCAACAAAAAATATTTGAAAGCAACGCTACTGCTTTTTATAAGCTGGGTTAATTTTTTACAATTTCAACTTCAATTCGTCTATTCCTAAAACGGTTGTTGTCTGAATCGTTAGGGGTTAATGGGTCTGTTTCGCCTTTGCCAATAGTAGCAATACGGCCTGCAGCAATGCCTAATTTAACGAGAGCGGCTTTAACAGATTCTGCCCTTCTTTTAGACAAATTAATATTGTAATCTTCTTCGCCAAAATTATCAGTGTGTCCACTTATGATAATACTAAGCGTATTATTTTTGATAAGGTAGTTAGCCATCTGCGCAATTTCTTCTTGGTACCTTGGCATGATATCATCTTTGTCGAATTCAAAATTGACATTGAGTGAAATCGTTTCTCTAATACCCTTAAATGTTTTTTCACCGGATGCTCTTAACTCACTAACTGTACTTGAAGTAATGCTTAATTTTTCATAATCAAACATGCAAGGCATCATGCTTACTTCATAATAACGGTTGAGTGAAAATAGTTGGTTGTTAAATACTTCTTCAAATTCGGATCTATCGTAACAATGAAAATACATACCGTTGGTTTCATTTGCGATAGACCTTAAATACACAGAGTCGGCACCACCGCTAAATGCAATGGTAAAAACCGGAATATTGTTTACAACTGCTTTTTCAACAAGGGCTTTGGTGTTTTTATTTTTTGATGAATTTTCGTATCCATCGGTAAATAAAAGTAAAACAGGTTTGTATTTATTGTATTTGGCCATGGTGTCTAAGGCGCGGTCCATAGCGTCATTGATGGCTGTACCACCTCCAAATCCATCCATGCCTCTTTTGCGGTACAATATTTTTTGAATGGTGGCGCTATCGTATGCAGTGCCTTCATAAGAAATATTTGAGTCAAATTTCCATAAACTTATAAGATTGCGTTTGCTCATTTTTTTTAAGCTAGCGGAAAGGGCATTTTGAAGTTCAGTACACCTTTCGTCACCCATCGAACCACTATGGTCTAATATAATACCAATATGATAGATACTGCTATCTCGAACTTCTTTTAAAGTGTATTTGGTAACGTAGCAAGTATCGTTGTATTTATTAATAAACCTAAATGCGTTTGTCGTATCTGAAACATTAATTTTATGATATTGCCCTTTTAAATTAGTGGGGTAGCTCATCCTAAAATTTATTTCTCTTTTATTTCGAGAGAAAGCATAGGTATTAATCTTAAGCTTTTGAGGAACATAGGGTTCTCCAGCTTTTCTTATAATAACTGGCTTTTTTGTTATAAAAACAGGCTCGTATATAAAGGCGTAATTGGCAGGAAGACGATCAATGCCATCAAAAGGTTCATAACTAGGCCTTGTGTTAAATGTTTTCACATATGTAGGTGCTACGATCGTTTTTTTAATTTTTTTAGGAGGAGAAACTTCAGCAATAATTTCTCTAGACTCTCTACAGGCAATTACAAAAAATAAGATTATTGCTAATGTAATTTGATAAAGGGATGTTTTAGAAATTTGATTGCCCATATCTTGTATTTTGATTGGTAGGGTAAGTTAATTTATTCTGGACAGTCTATCATGGTCTTAATTTTTTTAAGACTAATAGGATGTACGCTAAGCATGATATAACCACCGCCCGACACATTGCTCATGGTACTCGAATTGGTGAGCCATCTGAGTCTATGAACGCCCACCGTAAGCGGCCCTAATTTAATGGCACCACCCACCATCAATTGCCCCTGTGTATTGTACTGAACAGGTATGTAAACGCCTAAAAGCAGTGTTTCATAACGTGGGGTAATCGTAATTAAATTGAGGTCTCTTACCCTAAGTTTTGTTAAGCCTCCACTGGCGTGCATATTAACGGTAAGGTCTGCGTTGATATAAAAATTATTGCCAATTGGCTTGTCAATATTTATATTAAAACGTGTTGGTTTAGTGATGGTAAATGTTTCTGGCATTGGTGTCGTGGTCGCAAATGCAGTAGATAAAGAATCCCTCAAGCGTTGGCTATTAACAAGATTCCTTGTTTTGCGATCTAATAAAGGGTCTGTAATACCCTGTTGTACGCCATTAAAAACGCTGCTAAAGGCACTATTTTTATAGCCCACGCCACCAATGTCCATAATCGAAACGCCAATTTTTAGTCCATAATTTAATGCGTGATTGGTTTCAAAGCCATTCGATTCTGTATTGTAGAGTAGGTACTCTGCGCCAATACTTAAACCCATACTTGTTTTGCTGTTTTTTATAAAGTCAGAGCTGCTACTGGTTGAGCCAGCAACGGTTTCGTCATAATTGGAACTGTATCCGAAGGAAGCGCCCCCTGCTGTTAATGTGTAGGATGTGTCTATGCCATTGGTGCTTTCTAGGTAACTTAATTTATTAATGGTTGCATAAGCGCCTGATATACTTTTATTGATCTGTAAAGTAACACCTGCAGTAACGGTGCTTTTTTGATCTCTATAAATTTCTTGCGAATAATTTAGATTGGTTTCTAACCATCCGCTATGCGTAACAAAACCTTCTATATAAGGGGTTTGCCTGTTCAGCATAAAAAAATCATGCATGCTTTTGATGCCCGTTAATGCAACAATGGGCTCGGTTTTAACATGGTTAAATGTTCTAGCCCTAATGCCTACACTAAACGCTTGCTTGTTGTTAGGCTTGTATAAAAGGTTTAATAAGTTAAGGTCAATATTGGCATGAAAATATTTTGGATACATGCCCTCATGAAATCCAATAGAATCGTTTTGGATATAAAACAAATTGCTATTAAAATTTGCCTGCGCACTTAAAATAGTAGCTTCCCATTTAAATGCTTGATTCACACTAGAAGCTGGGTTGTTAAAAATACTGGTGCTGCCTGCAAACGCAGATCCATAAGTAGGTTTATAGCTTTGCGCAAAAACATTTGTAAATACAAAACCCAGCGTAACCGTAGCTACAAAAAATGATCGCAATAAAAATGGTTTGCTTTGGTTCACTAACATGTATTTATTGTATAAGACCCGGATAAACTTTTAATGCTGCCTCTAAGCAGTCCATAGCTTTGTTAATGTCTTCTAAATTTAATACATAGGCAAGTCGTACTTCTTGTTTTCCAAGTCCTGGTGTGCCATAAAAGCCAGTTGCAGGCGCTAGCATCACGGTTTGGTTTTCAAAAGCAAAATCTTCGAGTAGCCACTGGCAAAACTTGTCGGCGTCGTCTATGGGTAATTTAGCCATGGCATAAAAAGCACCACCCGGATTTGGACAAAAAACGCCTTCCATCGCATTTAATCTAGTAACAATAAGATCTCTTCTAGATTTATATTCGGCCTTGGTATCATCAAAATAATTGGCCGGTAAATCAATGGCGGCTTCACCAGCAATTTGCGCAAAACTTGGCGGGCTTAAACGGGCCTGCGCAAATTTCATGGTAGCGTCTAGTAAGGCTTGATTTTTGGTAATAAAAGCACCAATTCTACCACCACAAGCGCTATATCTTTTGCTAATGGTATCCATGATTACAACGTGCTCGTCTACACCTGTTAAGTGAAGCGCACTAATTTGTTTGCCTTCATAACAAAACTCTCTGTAGGCTTCGTCAGAAAACAAATACAAGTTGTGTTTTAGAATAATATTTTTTAGCTGCTCCATTTCGGAAGCACTATATAAATAACCCGTTGGATTGTTAGGGTTGCAAATTACAATGGCTTTTGTGCGCGGTGTAATTTTTGCTTCAAAGGCCTCAATCGGAGGTAAAGCAAAACCGTTTTCGATGTTCGATGTAATAGGCACAACCGTTACGCCGGCTTCTACTGCAAATCCATTGTAGTTGGCATAAAAAGGCTCTGGAATAATAACTTCATCGCCAGCATCTAAGCATGCCATAAATCCAAACAAAATGGCTTCACTACCACCCGTGGTAATAATGATTTGAGTTTCATTGACATCAACGCCAACACTTTTATAGTAACCCACTAATTTTTTACGGTAACTTTCGTTGCCTGCACTGTGGCTATATTCTAGCACTTTAAAATCACTATGTCTTACCGCATCGAGTACCATTTTAGGGGTTTCAATGTCGGGCTGACCAATGTTTAAGTGGTATACTTTAGTGCCTCTTTTTTTTGCAGCTTCTGCGAAGGGAACTAGTTTTCTGATGGGTGAGGCGGGCATTTCTGTGCCACGTTTGCTGATCTGTAACATGATGCAAATATAAGTTTACAATTTTAGGCAGGGGCAAAAAAAACCGGCCTCCGAAGGAGGCCGGTAAGATCATTATATAAATCTTAACAATTATTTTTTAGCGGCAACAACTTCGCCGGTAATTGTAATAATTACTGGGTCTGCAACACCTACCATTTTAACGGTAACACGCTTTGTAAAATTACCCATGTTAGCAGCGTTATAAGTCACTTTTACAGTGCTTGATTTGCCTGCTAAAATTGGTTCTTTGGTTACTTCTGGAGTAGTACAGCCACACTCTGCAGTACAATACTCAACAACAGCAGGCTTTCCACCGGTGTTTTTGAAATTAAAAATATGCGTTACAGGGGTTCCTTGCGCTATTTTACCAAAGTTAAAAGAGCCTTCTTCGAACTTAATGTCTTGTTGAGCAAAAACGCTAAAAGAAGCAGTTAGGGCTACTAGAGTGAGTGCTAAAATCTTTTTCATATTCGTACTTTGTTTATTGTATAGGGCAAAAGTATCATTTAAAGTTCAATTCAGACCCAAAATACCCTTAAAAAAAGGTGAAATCGTTAAAAATAGGGGTTGCCAAGGGTAGCTGAGATTTATCCCCAAAATCAAAAATATACGTTATCTATTGGGTGCTGAATGTTATTTTTGTCTCATGGAATTAATAGCTTCGCCAGCGCCACAAACCGAGATGTTATCCTTTGAGGGATTTCGCAATACGGTGATTCAGGATTACAAAATTTCAATCATTAGTAGGGAGGTTAGTTTGCTGGGCAGAAGGGAAGTATTAACGGGAAAAGGGAAATTTGGAATTTTTGGAGACGGAAAAGAAGTAGCACAAGTTGCTTTGGCTAAATATTTTAAGAAAGGAGATTTTAGATCGGGTTATTATAGAGATCAAACTTTTATGTTCGCTACAGGTATTGCAAGTGTCGAACAATATTTTTCGCAACTATACGCAGACCCTGATATCAAAAATGATATTTTTTGTGCGGGTAGACAAATGAGTTCTCATTTTGCAACACCAACAGTAGATAATAATGGTAATTGGCTAGACTTAGTCAATCAAAAAAATACGTCTGCCGATATGGCCCCAACGGCTGGACAAATGCCGCGTGCATTGGGTATTGCTTTTGCCTCAAAATGTTTTAGAGAAGCGCAGCAAAAAAATCAGGATGTGCATACACATTTAAGTAACAATGGGAATGAAATTTGTTTTTGTACCATTGGTGATGCAAGTACTTCGGAAGGACATTTTTGGGAGACAATCAATGCAGCGTCTGTATTACAAGTGCCGTTAGCTGTTTTTGTTTGGGACGATGGATATGGAATATCTGTCCCTAAAAATTTACAAACAACAAAAAATTCCATTTCTGATGCACTTGCTGGTATGCAAAAATTAGCAGACACCAACGGTATCGAAATATATAAAGTAAAGGCCTGGGATTATGCAGGTATGTGTGAAGTTTTTGAAGAAGGCCTACAAAAAATGAGAGAGACGCATACGCCGGCACTTTTTCATGTAGAAGAAGTGACGCAGCCACAGGGTCATTCTACCAGTGGCAGTCATGAGCGCTACAAATCTTCGGAGCGTTTGGAGTGGGAAAAAAATTGGGACTGTATTAAAAAAATGCGGGAGTGGATGTTAACATCTGGTCTTGCAACAATTACGGAGTTAAATCGTATAGAGGTAGAGGCTAAAGATTTTGTAAAAGATGCAAAAGCGGCTGCTTGGGATAAATTTATTGGTCCTATTCATAAGCAGGTACAAGAAGCGGTGCAGGCTATTAGCGGACTGCAAGTAATGAGTCCTGCGGTACAACAAATAGTAGCAGCGTTAACAAGTAACAAAGAGCCGCTTCGTAGAGATGTTTTAAAAACACTTGCTAGCGTAAGTGAAGCTGCGGCGGGTATTAAAGGCATTGATAAAGTGACACAGTTTGCGGCGCAATTAAAAAATGAAGCAGCCGGATTATTTAATACTTTTTTATATAACGAAGGCCCCAAGTCTGTGTTAAAAGTAAATACTGTTTTACCTACCTATTCCCCTGATGCGCCTGTTGTAAATGCATATGAAGTGCTCAATAAATATTTTGATGCGTTATTTGCAAGCAACAATAAAGTATATGCCTTTGGCGAAGACGTTGGATTTATTGGTGACGTAAATCAGGGTTTTGCAGGTCTTCAAGAAAAGTATGGGGTAGACCGTATTTCAGATACAGGCATTAGAGAGCTTACTATTATAGGACAAGCCATAGGTATGGCTATTAGAGGGTTGAGGCCTATTGCCGAAATTCAATATTTAGATTATTTATTGTACGGATTACAACCCCTTAGTGATGATGTAGCTACCACGCATTACAGAACCTTTGGTCAACAAAGTTGTCCAGTCATTATTAGAACCAGGGGGCATAGGTTAGAAGGCATTTGGCATAGTGGATCACCCATGGGTATGATTGTAAATTCACTGCGCGGCATGTTTGTATGTGTGCCCCGTAATATGGTGCAAGCAGCTGGCATGTACAATACGCTTTTACAAGCAAACGACCCTGCTATCTTAATTGAGTGCTTAAATGGTTACCGTTTAAAAGAAAAGTTACCTAGCAATTTATTAGAATTTACGGTTCCACTGGGTATTCCTGAGATCATCAATGAAGGAACCGACGTTACTATCGTGTCTTACGGTTCTACACTTCGTATCATTGAAGAAGCCATTATTCGTTTAACGCAGGAAGGAATTTCGATAGAGCTTATTGACGTACAAACATTACTACCTTTTGATATTCACCACAGTATTGTTACATCTTTACAAAAAACCAATCGAATTTTATTTGTGGATGAAGACGTGCCTGGTGGTGCAACATCTTATATGTTTAACCATGTAATGGAAGAACAGGGTGGGTACAAGTGGCTCGATGCAAGTCCTAAAACCCTTACTGCAAAAGCACATAGGCCAGCTTATGGTAGCGATGGTGATTACTTTAGTAAGCCAAGCACAGAAGATGTGATAGATGCAGTAAGAGCTATTATGGCAGAGTAACGCAGCTGTGGTTACCCCATATTATGGAATACTTTATTTACGTCTTCGTCTTCTTCTAAGCGATCAATTAATTTGCTAATATCTTCTGCTTGCTCATCCGTAACAGGAACTGTTGTGCCAGGGATCCATTCAAACTCGGCGCTAATTACATTTAATTTTTTTGCCTCCAATTCTTTTTGCAGGTTACCAAAATCGGTAAAAGCACATCTTAAAACAATAATTGGATTACCATTATCGTCGTTGCTATCTCCAAGTTCATCTAGTCCGTGGTCTATGAGCTCTAGTTCTAAATCGTCCATTTCAATACCTTCGGGGCTTAGTTTAAACACACCCATTTTTTTAAACTGGAAACTCACGCTTCCGCTATTCCCCATAGTGCCGCCACCTTTGTTAAAATGACTTTTTACATTGGCCACCGTTCTTACGTGGTTGTCGGTAGCAGTTTCCACTAATATAGCTACACCGTGCGGCGCGTAACCTTCGTATAAGATTTCTTCATAGTTAGAAGTATCTTTGCCCATAGCGCGCTTAATAGCCGCCTCCACTCTATCCTTAGGCATGCCTACACTACGTGCATTTTGATAACACCTTCTTAAAGCAGGGTTGTCGTCTGGATTGGGTCCACTCGATTTAACTGCAATCACAATTTCTTTACCGATGCGGGTAAACTGTTTTGCCATGCGATCAAAACGCTTGAACATCGTGGCTTTTCTTACTTCAAATATCCGTCCCATAGTGTTTCTTTAAGGTCTGCAAAAATACGGCAAAAAAAATAGTCCCGAAGGTCGGGACTATTTTTTTTAAATATAAGTAAAGGGTTAGTTTAACTTACTGTTTTTACGGCTGTATGCAAAGTATACAACTAGGCCAAGCGCCATCCAAGCAAAAGCTACTTTTAACGTTTGCCCATCTAGTGCAAAAATCATAGCTAAGCAGATGATAGCTCCTAAAATAGGAACAAGTGGCACTAGCGGTGTTTTAAATGGTCTTTCCATTTCTGGAGATTTAACACGTAAAATCCAGATGCCCGCACTTACGAGTACGAAGGCAAATAGGGTTCCAAAACTTGTTAAATCACCGGCAACGCTTCCTGGTACAAAAGCAGCAAAAGCGCCAACAAATACAAATAAGATCCAGTTAGACTTATACGGTGTGCGATATTTAGGGTGAAGTTCAGAAAACACTTTAGGTAGTAAACCGTCGTTTGCCATTGAAAAGAACACACGAGATTGACCCATAAGCATTACTAAAATTACAGAGCTAAATCCTGCTAAAATAGCCACGGTCACCGCAGTAGCTAACCAGCCATAGCCAGTCATATAATTTGAAATGGCATAGGCTACAGAAGCTTCGCGACCTTTTAATGGATCCACAAAATCTTTCCAGTTTGCAACACCTGTTAATACGTGACCAAATAAGATGTATAAAATAGTACAAACAACAAGAGAGCCTAAAATACCAATTGGCATATCTCTTTTAGGGTTCTTTGCTTCTTGCGCTGCTGTTGATACCGCATCAAAACCAATAAAGGCAAAGAATACGATAGCCGCACCGCCTAATACACCACCCCAGCCATGTTTAAATGCACCAGAATAATCTGCAATCACTTTACCTGAAGCATCAAGTAATGGTGGTTGATTTGCTGGAATAAAATACGGTGTATGGTTTTCTGGTCTAATAAATTGCCAGCCTAAAATAATAAATATAATTACAATGGCTACTTTAATAAATACAATCACTGCATTTACTACTGCAGACTCTTGGGTGCCTCTAATGAGTAATAAAGTAAGAAGTAATAATATAACTAGGGAAGGTGCATTCATTATTCCTTGGTGCAAAACACCGGCGGTATCCGTAATGCTTTCAAAAGGCGAGTGGCTCCACTCATAGGGGATACCTCCGCCCAGTAATTTATTCAGGTATTCACTCCAAGCAATTGAAACCGTTGCAGCGCCTAGTGCATACTCCATAATTAAAGCCCATCCAATAATCCATGCTACTGTTTCTCCCATGGTAACATAAGAATATGCATACGCGCTTCCAGAAATGGGAATCATAGCAGCAAATTCTGCATAGCATAAACCCGCAAAGGCGCATCCAATAGCAGCAACAATAAATGATAAAGTAACTGCTGGTCCAGCAGCTTGACCTGCAGCCGCCGCTGTTCTTACAAATAACCCAGCTCCAATAATAGCACCAACGCCTAAAGCAACAAGGTTACCTGCACCAAGCGTGCGTTTAAGACCCTTACCGCCATCTTCTGCTTGTGCTAACATGGCAGACAAATCCTTTTTTCTAAATAAACTCATAATTTTTGGGTTTGATTTCTAATCAATTGATGTCGAAAAATAGTACTTTTTTTCCAAAATACCCCTCCTTTTTTACAAAAATCACAACGCAGGCGCCTACCTTTTTTAGCACTTAAGTCTTATATTGCAATACTTATATGCCTTATGAAAAAATCTAATAAACTTACCCTCTATATCATCATTGCCATGATTGCTGGGGTCGTTCTCGGTTATTTTGTACATCAAAATAGTGAAGCAGCATCTATTCAATCTTTTTCAAAAAACTTAAAGCTACTTACGACTATCTTTTTAAGATTGGTTCAAATGATTATAGCGCCTTTGGTGTTTTCTACCCTGGTTGTAGGTATTGCCAAACTTGGCGATTTGAAAACGGTGGGCCGTGTGGGCGGAAAAGCATTGTTATGGTTTTTAACAGCCTCACTCGTTAGCTTGCTAATAGGACTTTTACTGGTAAATGTTTTTCAACCGGGTGCTGGTATTAATTTAAGCAATGCCGATGTAAGTGGAGCGCAGGATTTAGTGGGCAAAACCCAGGAGTTTAGCATTCAAAAATTTGTGGAGCACGTGTTTCCTAAAAGCGTTATTGATGCTATGGCCAATAACGAAATTTTACAGCTCGTAATTTTTAGTATCTTTTTTGGTGTGGCCACGGCTTCTATGGGCGATAAGGCAGCTGTTGTAGTTAAAGCACTAGATGCAGTAGCGCATATTATTTTAAAGATGGTTGGCTATGTTATGAATTTTGCACCACTGGGTGTATTTGGAGCCATTGCCGCAGTGATTGCTACCAAAGGGCTTGATGTATTTGTTTTTTACGGAAAGTATTTAATGTATTTTATTTTAGGTATTGCAAGTTTATGGCTGGTGCTTTTAACCGTTGGTTTTTTAATTTTAGGCAAGCGCTTGCCAGGATTGTTGAAAGCTATTTTCCCGCCGTTAATTATTGCATTTAGTACCACTAGTAGTGAAGCCGTATTTCCTAAATTAACAGAAGAGTTGGAAAAGTTCGGTTGCAAAGACAAAATTGTTTCTTTCATATTGCCGCTTGGTTACTCCTTTAATTTAGATGGCAGTATGATGTATATGACATTTGCTAGTTTGGCCATTGCGCAGGCGTATGGTATCCATATCGATTTGGGCACGCAGTTTACCATGCTTATTGTACTTATGCTAACAAGCAAAGGTATTGCAGGTGTGCCGCGCGCATCACTTGTAGTGGTAACAGCTACTTGTGCTATGTTTAACATTCCGCCAGAAGGCATTGCCTTAATTTTACCTATCGATCATTTTTGTGACATGTTTAGAACCGCCACCAACGTACTTGGTAATGCGCTTGCAACAAGTGCCGTAAGTAAGTGGGAGGGTTCATTAGAAAACCCTACCGAAGTAGTCGCTTAATTTTACTTTTTAAATAACCATCATGTTCTTATTGGATAGTTTTCATTGGAGTCAATTATTACAGCCCCAGTATTATATAGAGCATGGGGGCTTGTGGCTGATACTTTTTGTTGTATTTGCAGAAACTGGACTTTTTGCCGGCTTCTTTTTGCCAGGAGATAGCCTACTTTTTGTAGCAGGCATTTACAGTACCAACCTAGCTGCCGAACTTTGGACTTCAGGTAACGAATTTGCAGATTTATTTTTACTGATGGGGCTTATTGCGGCAGCTGGGATAGCTGGTAACGCAACTGGTTATTGGTTTGGTAAAAAAGTGGGTCCTGCAATGTTTGGTTGGAAAGAAAATTTATTATTCAAAAGAAAATATTTAATACAAGCACAGGAGTTTTACAATAAACATGGCGGTGGTGCCATCATTGTAGCAAGGTTTATTCCTATTGTTAGAACTTTTGCTCCCATTGTAGCAGGCATTGTAGGTATGAATCAAAAAAAGTTTGTAAGCTTTAATATTATTGGCTCTGTTGCCTGGGTGTTTAGTATGTTATTTGCTGGACACTTTTTACAAAAATGGATTTTAAGTCAGTTTGGTTTTGATTTAAAAAATCATTTAGAAATTATTGTGCTTGGTATTGTATTTTTTACAACAGCACCTGTTATCATCAAACTCTTTTTTGGAAAATCAAAGCAAGCATAATCATGAATGCATCTGATAAAAAAATATCCATTTTTTCGCTTCCAGTCATTGTGGCTGCACTAGGTTATTTTGTTGATATTTACGACCTGCTTTTATTTACGATTGTAAAAAAAACAAGCATACTTGGTGTAGGCTCCACCGAAGCCACACTTTTTGATGATAGTACACGTGTTCTTAATTGGCAAATGACGGGCCTTTTATTAGGCGGTATTATTTGGGGGGTGCTCGCCGATAAAAAAGGAAGATTAAGTGTACTTTTTGGTTCTATCATTTTATATTCTGCTGCCAATTTTGCAACAGGGTTCGTAACCACAGTAAATCAATATGCATGGGCTAGATTTATTGGTGGCCTTGGGCTAGCAGGCGAGCTTGGTGCTGGCATTACACTCGTAAGTGAACTGCTCCCTAAAAATAAAAGAGGGATTGGTACCTCACTGGTTGCTGGTATTGGACTTTTTGGTGCAGTGGCTGCCTACTTTACCTATCAATACACGCAGGATTGGCGCTTATGTTATAAAATAGGAGGGGTACTTGGTATATGCCTCTTACTACTGCGTGTAAAAGTAGCAGAGTCTGGTATGTTTGCTGCAGCAAAAGCTTCGGAAGTTGTAAAAGGAAATTTTTTCATGCTCATCAATAATGGCAAACGGTTTAAAAAATACTTTTTTGCTATTTTAATTGGCTTACCTACTTGGTATGTTATTGGAATATTACTCAACCAAAGTGATCGTTTTGGTAATGCCATGTTTGCTAGCACCACGATCGATTCTGGAAGAGCCATCATGTTTGGCTATGTTGGTATTGCCATTGGAGATATTTTAATAGGCTTGGTTAGTCAGTATTTTAAGAGTCGTAAAAAAGCCTTGCTTTTATTTTATGGTCTTACCATGCTTGGCTTATTATTTTATTATAGTAATTATAATAACTCCGATACTACCATGTATTTGGTGGCCGGATGGCTTGGTTTTAGTACTGGCTTTTGGGCCATATTTGTAACCATGGGCGCCGAGCAGTTTGGCACCAATTTAAGAGCAACGGCAGCCACGACCATTCCTAACATGGTTCGCGGAGCACTTCCTTTAATGAATATGATGTTTTTGGATTTATTTCAAAAATCTTGGCAGTGGTCTATTGTGTACAGCGGCATCGTAACTGGTGTTATAGTTATGTGCATTGCATTTATCGCTTATGCTTTTACTGAAGAAACCTTCCATAAAGACTTGGATTATATGGAACTTGACTAATTAATAAATCCCCTCAATGAAATTTTTAGTCATCCGCTTTTCATCTATTGGAGATATTGTTTTAACAACGGCTGCTATTCGTTGTTTAAAACTGCAAGTGCCGGATGCTGAAATTCATTTTTTAACCAAAGAAAGTTTTAAAGCGGTCACGCTTCATAACCCATATATTTCAAGGTTTCATTATTTTGATAATGATTTAGCTGAAACAATTACAGCATTAAAAGCGCAAAATTTTGACTGGGTAATTGACCTCCATAAAAATTTTAGAACCTGGCGTATTAAAAAGGCGCTTAAGGTTCCTGCATTAACCTATAAAAAATTAAGTTTTCATAAGTTCTTACTTACAAGGCTTGGCATCAAAAATAAAATCCCTAATCGTCATATTGCAGACAGGTGTATCGATACACTTGCGCCGCTGGGTGTCCACAATGATGGTAAAGGACTTGATTATTTTATTGCACCACAAGACCAAGTAAAAGCAGAGGATTTACCTACAGCGCATAGTGCCGGTTATGTGGCTATTGTAATTGGCGCTTCGTATGCAACCAAAAAACTACCGCTACTTAAGCTACAGCAGCTCTGCAAAAAAATAAATTTCCCCATTGTACTAGTAGGTGGTAAAGAAGATGCCAAAGAAGGAGATGCGGTGGCAGCCATTGATCCTATTAAAATTTACAATGCCTGCGGAAAGTTTAGTTTAAACGAGTCTGCGAGTATTGTTCAAAAATCGAGAGTAGTTATTTCTCATGACACTGGGCTGCAATACATCGCTTGTGCCTTTAACAAGCCCGTGCTTGCCATTTGGGGATCTACATCTCCCATGTTACAGGTAGAGCCTTATTATGGAGAGGTGACGCTTGCTTCAATGGGTTTGAGCAAACCGCCGTATCAAAACTTTATTGTACCACATTTGACCTGTCAACCCTGTTCCAATTACGGCACAAAAAAATGCCCCAAAGGGCATTTTAATTGTATGATGCTTCAAGACACTACAGCTATTGCTGCAGCCGTAGAAAAATATTTATAATCACTTTTACTTCTATTAAACTTTCCTAAGTTATTATAGTCATAGTGCAAATTTGCGCTATATGACCAGTAGGCTTTCTAAACTATTGATTTTCATTTTATTTTTATTAGTAGAAGTGTTTTTCTCAAATAGTTCATTTGCACATGATGGAGGGCACTATACCGATAAAGACGTTTTTAATGTTTGGACCCTAAAAAACGGACAAACAATTAAGGGTAATTTTTTAAGTGCAAAACCAGATTCTTTGCTTTTAGAACAGGCTTTTGGGAAAACGTTTTGGGTTGCATTAAAAGACCTGCAAACTGCTGATCTAAGATTGGCTCAATTCAAAATAAAAAAAATAAAGGATCAAATCAATGGTCCTTCTGTTTCAACTAGTCAGGTTGATTTGTATAACAAAACATTTTCCCATTTTTCTTCTCTGGTTCAAACAAAATTTGATAATGAGTGGTATTACGTTGCATCTAACGGACTTCCCAATCATCCAATGATGATTGGTATTAGGCGTTGGCAGCAACAAGTGCCAATACCTCAAAGATATTTTGAATCAAATGCATGGATGCTTCCTCTGTATCCAACACTTTCCGAAAAACCTTTACCTACCGCTAGTAATTTTATGAGAGGTGCTATTGCAATTGCAGCAAATGGAGTGCCTATTTTTAATGCGCTTAACAACAGAGGAGAAGATGCATTTATAATTGGAGAATTGGATAATTGGGGAGGACATTGCGGTCGAGCAGATGATTATCATTATCATACTGCGCCACTTCATTTGGCAGCAAAAACAGGGTTAGATCCTATTGCAATTGCGCTAGATGGGTTTGCTGTTTATGCCACTTTAGAACCAGATGGGACACCTATGCAACCACTGGATAATTGTCATGGGCACTTATTAAATAACCAACCATACCATTACCACGGAACTACTAATTATCCATACATGATCACTGCTTTAAGGGGTAAGGTTGCTATTGATGATGAAAAAGTTGCTCCAGAAAATCAAATTTTTCCTCAGCCTAGAGCAAATCCAATTAGACCCGCCGAAAAACAATTGTCAGGGGCAACTATTGTAGATTTTGTAACCAATGATTTGCATGAGTCTACCCTAACATATAAAATAGCAGGTCAAGAAAGTTCAATAAAATATAAACCTAGCGGAAGTGGGTATGAATTTATTTTTTCAAATAAAGAAGGCGTAGAAAAAAAAGAGGTTTATGAAAAAAAAGAGGGAGCGCGAAAAAAAGACAAAAAAGAAGTGAAAGATCAACTTCCAAAACAAGAACAACCTGTATTGGATGGATTGCTTTTAACAAGTCCAGCATTTTCAAATAAGGGTAATTTGCCTAAGTTGTATACTTGTGATAGTGAAGCGTTGGCGCCTCCATTGGAATGGAAAAATGAACCTTCTTCAACTACTAGTTTTGCAATTACAATGCACCATATTGCTAAGGATGGGAAAAAGCAAGTATACATGGTTTTGTATGATATACCTTCATCGCAACACGACTTTTCAAATAGCAAAAAAAACATAGGAATTTGGGGTAGCAATACGCATAGTAAAGAATTAGGGTATGCGCCTCCTTGTTCTAAAGGACCAGGCCCTAAAGAATATACCATCACGGTTTATGCACTCTCAAAAAGACAAGGCAACACTTTAATGGCTGGCTTATCGATGGATGATTTTTTACAGCAAACAAAAGATCAAATTATCTCAACCTCAACAATTTCTGTCACTTATTCAAGATAATACTATGAAATTAAAATGGACACGAAAAGCATTTATAAAAAAACTAGGATTGGCGGCAATTTCTTCTGCATTTATGAGATCCAAGCTTTGGGCTAGTTATAAAGCCAATGCCTCTTTAAACATAATTTTAGGTAGGCCAACGAATAAAGAAATCGAGCTAAGTATTTTAAGCGAAGAATCTATTTCGATGAATATTTTATATGGGCTAGATAAAAATAAATTAGACCAAACTTCTGCTTTGGTCAATTTAATAGCTAATGAGCCGTATGTTTTGAAGCTTAATAACCTTAAGCCCAATAAAAAATATTACTATAAAATAGGTGGCTTAAAAGATAAAAATATAACCAGTGAGGTAGCTTCTTTTCAAACACAAAGATCATTTAATGAGCCATTTGTTTTTACCATAACCGCAGATTCTCATTTAGGTACGCCCAATCATTGTGATCCGGTCTTATACAATCAAACGCTACTAAATGTTGCAAAAGACAATAGTGATTTACACTTTTCATTGGGAGATGATTTTAGAACTTCAAAAGTTAAAAACCCTTCTTATAATAAAATTGAAGAGTTGTATACTAGGCAGCGTTATTATTTGGGTCAATTGTGTAACCAAGTCCCTTATTTTTTTATTTTAGGGAATCATGAGCTAGAAGCAAAAGCCTATGACGAAGACCCGTTATTGCCTCTTGCAACTTGGAGCAAGACGGCAAGAACAAAATATATTATTAATCCTACGCCCAATCACTTTTATTCAGGAAATACAGAAGTAGAATCTGATCAAATTTTTCGTCAAAATTATTATGCATTTGAATGGGGTAATACTCTTTTTGTAACACTAGATGTGTTTAGATATTCAAATATTTCAGCCTCAGATGAGGAAATGCGTGAGCAGCAAAAAGGAGGCAAAGGGGGTGAAAAGGGTGATGAAAAAGGGGGTGGAAAAAATCAAGAGGGCAAGAAAAATAAACAGGGTGGTCAACAAAATAAAAAAGGTGGTGGACAGCAAGCGAAAAAAGATCAGTGGGCATTTACGCTTGGTGATGAACAGTATAATTGGTTAAAGAAAACTTTATCAGAAAGTAAAGCTACTTTCAAATTTGTATTAGGTCATCATGTGATGGGTTCTTGTAGAGGTGCTGTAGAATGGGCTACCTTATTTGAGTGGGGAGGGAAAACCAGAAATGGTGAAGCCCAATTCAAACGTTTTAGGCCTAATTGGGAAATGCCTATACATGATTTATTTGTAAAGTATGGAGTTACTGCTTTTGTACAGGGGCATGATCACTTATTTGCAAGACAAAACTTAGACGGCGTTACTTATATTACCTGTCCTATGAGTGGAGATCCGGGTTATAATACCTATAATTCAGATGCATATCAGAGTGGCGACAAGCTAAGCAATACAGGGCACTTAAAATTTTCTGTTCAGTCAAAAAAAGTTACCATGGATTATATAAAAGCAGTATTGCCTAAAGATGAAATCAATCAAGGTGTAAATGGTCGAACTGTTTATTCATATGAATTTAATACTTTAAAAAATGCGTAGTATTTTAGTTTTATTAATTGTCAGTGCCCATTTTATTGGTTTTGCGCAAAAGCAAAAAGAAACGGGTATTTTCAAAACAGATATACCTGCTCAGGAATACAATATTATTATTGGTCGTCCAACAGATACTTCTGTAGACATAAGTGTTTATTCTTATCAGAATATGGCTGTCCAAATAGCTTATGGCTACGAAGCTGGAAATTTAAAATATTTGACACCTAAAATGAATATTACCAGCCAACAAATGCAGGTTATTAAGTTGGAAAATTTAGAGGGAGGAAAGCGTTATTATTATCAATTGTATTATGTAAGGGAAGGTCAAACGCAATTGCAAAAAAGCAAACTCAGTTTTTTTCAAACACAACGTAAAGTAAACCAAGCTTTTTCTTTTTCGATTCAAGCAGACTCTCATTTAGACGAAAATACCGACCCGGCTACCTATTTGCAAACAGTTAAAAATATGGCTGCCGATTCTGTAGACTTTTTAATTGATTTAGGCGACACTTGGATGACAGATAAATATAGAGAAGATTATAAATTATCTGCAAAGCATTATGAGGCCCAACGATATTATTTTTCTGAAGTTGCCAATCAAGCCGCATTGTTTAATGTGCTTGGTAACCATGATGGAGAGTCAAAGGCAAAGGGTAAAAAAGGAGAGGGATCAAATATGCAAATATGGAGTAATCAAATGAGGAGTAGCCTATATATTAATCCAATCAAAAATCAGTTTTACTCCGGGAATTCTTCAAGTTATTATGCATGGCAATGGGGAAATGCTTTGTTTATTGTGTTGGATCCTTTTACTTATTCAGCAAATGGACGTGATCCTTGGCAGCGTTCATTAGGAAAAGAACAGTATGACTGGCTTAATCATACACTTGGTACGAGTAAAGCAAAATTTAAGTTTGTATTTATGCATAACCTTGTTGGAGGGGTAGACAAAAAAGGAATTGCCAGGGGTGGCATAGAAGCTGTGCCTTTTTGGGAATGGGGCGGACTAGATAGCACGGGTGTAAATACTTTTAGTCAAAATCGGGTAGGATGGGAAATGCCTATTCATTCCTTGTTTCAAAAATACAAGGTGAATGTTGTTTTTCATGGCCATGATCATTTTTTTGCTAAGCAGGACAAAGATGGGATTGTCTATCAGTTATTACCCCAGCCAGGCGCAATGCATTATGGTATCAATAAATCCGTTAAAGAGTATGGCTATGAGCAAGGTGTTATATTAAATAGCCCAGGATATTTAAAAGTGATAGTGGACAAGGACCTTGTAAGAGTTGAGTATATTCAAACAAGTATTAACAATAATAGAGATAACAAGAAGATATTATACAGCTATCAATTGGAGTAACTCCAAAGTATACTGCTTCTTTAATTTAATCGGCTTTTAATATGTTAGACTGGTTATTAACTTTAATCAAAAAGCCCCGCAATGCGGGGCTTTTTTTATTAGAACAAAGTTTGAATTATAAAGTTTTTAAAACGTCGTTCATACTTCTAACAGCATCAGCGCTTTTGTTAAACGCGGCTTGCTCGTCTGCAGAAAGGTCCATCTCAACAATTTTTTCCCAGCCGTTTTTACCTATTACAACAGGAACGCCTAGGCAAATATCTGATTGACCATATTCGCCGTTTAAGCTAACGCAACAAGTAAATAATTTTTTCTCGTCACGAACAATGCTTTCAACTAATGCGGCGCCGGCAGCACCTGGTGCATACCACGCAGATGTACCTAATAGTTTAGTTAAAGTTGCACCGCCAACCATGGTGTCAGCTATAATTTTTTCTTGTTGCTCACTAGATAAAAACTTAGTTACCGGAATGCTATTCCATGTAGCGTGTTTGATTAAAGGAATCATGGTTGTATCGCCATGACCACCAACTACAAGCGCATTTAAATCTGCGGGGCTACAATCAAGTGTAGTGCTTAATTGATATTTAAAACGAGCGCTATCAAGTGTACCGCCCATTCCAATAATTCTATTTTTAGGTAAGCCTGTAGATTGAAGCGCCAAATATGTCATCGTATCCATAGGGTTACTAATCACAATAATGATAGCGTTAGGAGAGTGCTTTAAAATATTTTCGCAAACACCTTTTACAATACCAGCATTGGTGCCAATGAGTTCTTCGCGGGTCATACCTGGTTTACGTGGTAAGCCAGATGTGATCACTACAACATCTGAGTTTGCTGTTTTTGAATAATCGTTGGTGCTACCAGAAATGCTGGTATCAAAACCAAGCAATGCAGCTGTTTGCATCATGTCTTGCGCTTTACCTTCTGCAAAACCTTCTTTGATGTCTAATAAAACAAGTTCACTTGCTAATTCTTTGCGCGCAATATTGTCTGCACATGTTGCACCTACTGCTCCAGCGCCCACTACCGTAATTTTCATATAAAATGTATTAAATGGTGAATGTTATTTTCAGGCGCAAAGGTACGAATAGAATAGCATTAATAAGGCTTAATGATTGCCAATTAATTTGAGCAATTCAGGAATTTCTACCCCCATTTCGTAAGAACGGACAAACTGCTTTTTGCTGTCATAAACGGCCACAAAGGGGGTGTATTTTACTTGATAATAGGAAGGAATACTATAATGCTGGTCTTGCCCGTATACGATATTAGGGCAAGCGTTAAAACCATATTTTTCTCCAAAGGCTTTAAGCTCTGGAATGCTTCTGCTGCCGGCCCACACCATAAAAACGTGCTTAAGACTATCCATGTTTTTAACCACTTCTGTGGCTTCGTGCTGACAATGTCCACAGTCAGGACTAAAATAAATGATAATCGTATATTTTGATTTTGGGATATTGAGGTAGCTAAAACTGCTACTGTCTGTTAGCTGGAGCGTAAAGTTTGGTATATTTTTATTTGTCAAATAAGGCGCATCGGGTCTTACCGGTGCGTTGTCTTGCGCAGTTACTTTTTGAGATGCGCAAAATAGTATTGCTGCAAAAAAAAGCGAAATTATTTTTTTCATTTTGGTGTGGGGGTTATTTTTTTGCTTGCTCGTCTTCTAGCATACGCATTTGTTTGGCATCTTGTAAAAACGAAGAAGCAAATATGAACTTATTGAGGAGCTCGTCTTTTGAATAAATAATATCTTGGTTGGTACCTTCCCATTGTTTTTTTCCTTGGTGCAGGTAAATGATATGCTCTCCAATTTCCATCACACTATTCATATCGTGGGTTACAACAATGGTGGTAATATTATATTCGGCGGTAATTTCTTGGATGAGTTTATCGATCACCATCGAGGTTTGCGGATCTAGGCCCGAGTTAGGTTCATCGCAAAAAAGATATTTTGGGTTTAATACAACAGCACGCGCAATACCCACTCTTTTTTTCATACCACCACTAATTTCGGCAGGATATTTTTTATGCGTGTCTACTAAATTAACGCGGGCTAATACTTCGTCTACTCTTTTTTTCTTTTCGGCTAGGGTCCAATTGGTAAACATGTTAAGCGGGAACAAAACATTTTCTTCTACTGTCATAGAATCAAAAAGCGCGGTGCCCTGAAAGAGCATGCCAATTTGTTGCCTTAATTCTTTGCGCTCATTGTTATCCATAAGCAGCATGTCTTTACCGTCAAATAAGATTTGTCCTTCTTCTGGTTTAAATAAACCAACCATACATTTGGTAAGCACCGTTTTGCCGCTACCGCTTGTTCCAATAATCAAATTACATTTACCAGTAATCATGGAAGCACTGATGTCTTCAATGATGTGTCTTTCTCCAAAACTTTTGCTGATATTTTTTAATTCAATCATGGTACTATCTATGGTTTGATACCTTTATAGAACTTCAATCTGATTTCTAGTAAGGTCTTCAAAGGTATCTCTTTGTCTAATGAGTTTGGCTTCGCCTTTTACAATCATAACTTCGGCTGGCTTATAACGTGAGTTAAAATTGCTCGCCATTTCAAAACCGTAGGCGCCTGCATTTTCAAATACCAAAAAGTCGCCTTCTGATATCGTTGCAATTTGTCGATCAGAAGCAAAAGTGTCTGTCTCGCAAATATTACCCACTACATCATAGGTTACTAAAGTGCCTTCTGGGTTAGAGAGGTTTTTAATTTCATGGTAGGCTTCATAAAACATAGGCCTAATTAAATGATTAAAGCCACTGTTAACACCAGCAAAAGTGATCGTTGGTGTTTGCTTGATTACGTTTACTTCTGTAATAAAATAACCCGCTTTGCTCACCATATATTTGCCCGGTTCAAACCACAATTCAAAACTGCGCGCATACGTGCTTTGTAGTTTTTCTTGAAATTTTTGAATTTCAGATGCTAGTTCTGGCATATTAGTTGAAGGATCGCCTACTTTATAGGGCACTTTAAATCCACCACCTAAATCTAAAAATTGCAAATGCGGAAATTTAGGAACCAAATCAAAAAATACGTCGGTGACTTTCATAAACACAGACACGTCTTTAATTTCACTTCCGGTATGAATATGTAATCCCGCAATATTAATTTGATAAGCATCAACAATAGTAAGTAACTGATCTAATTGCTCAAGTGGCACGCCAAACTTGCTTTTGTCATGACCTGTAGAAATTTTTAAATTACCACCTGCCATAATGTTTGGGCGAAGCCTAATGCCAACAGGGTAGCTGCTGCCATATTTTTTTCCAAACTTTTCTAAATTGGATAAGCTATCTATGTTTACATGAATACCTAGCGATACAGCTGTTTCTATTTCACTAAAATGAATGCCGTTACTGGTGTATAAAATATTTTTAGGAGTGTGTCCAGCTTTTATGGCAAGGTGCGCTTCGTTGATAGAACTACAATCAACTGCACAGCCCATGTTGCCCATGAGCTTTAAAATATTAATATTGGTAAGGGCCTTACTAGCATAAAAAATTTTTACAGGTTGACCTCTAAAAGCAGTGGTTAACGCACTGTATTGCGCCTCTATATTTGCGGCGTCATACACATAAAGTGGCGTACCAAAACTATTGGCTGCTGCAAGGAGCTGTTGGTTGGAAAGTGAATGTGACATAGGTTCACGAAGATAACACTTCGGGGCATTTATTATGCAGGATCCTTCTCTGAATTCTCGTCATCTTCTTCAGATGCTTCTTCAGCGTCTTCGTCAGAGGCTTCAAAATTATCAGACTCATTAAAATTGCCATCATCCTCGGTGTCTATTGCCTCGTCTTCTGCAACAGCTAGTTCATCGATAGGATCTTCGATAGAAGCCGTTTCGGTGTCAATGATTAAACTTTCTTCTTCAAATTCTGAAGCGTTGGCAACGTTTTGATCTGTAAAGTCTTCGGGATTAATGATGGTACCTTCAATTAATTGCTCGGCTAGTACTTCTCTAATTTTAGGTAAGTCTTCGGCACTATTGATGCCAAAATAATCCATGAATGTTTTGGAAGTAACGTATAAAAGTGGTTTGCCTGGCATGTTTTCACTGCGGCCACTAATTAAAATAAGTTCTTTTTCTAATAATTTCTGAATGCTATAATCGGTATTAACACCTCTGATAGATTCTATTTCACCTTTGGTGATAGGTTGCTTGTAAGCAATGATGGCAAGTGTTTCCAGCGACGCGTTGGATAAGCGCTTTAAAAATTTGTCGCCATTTAGTTGTGCAATGGTTTGGTGGTAATCTTTTTTAGTTAAAAACTGCCAGCCACCACCACTTTCTTTTACTTCAAATGGATAAAATTCTGAATCATACTTTTCTTTAATTCCATTTACTGCCGCATCCACTTGATCTAAACTAATGCGCTCTTCTAAAAAGCCAAAAGTATTGTTGATTAATTCAACAATATCAAGAGATGTAAGTGGTTTTTCACTTGCAAAAATGAGAACTTCTATATGAGGTATGATTTCACTAATCTCCATAAGGTAATATTTAGGTTTATCCTTGAAGTGCTGCTGCGCCACTTACAATTTCTGTAAGTTCTGTGGTGATGGCCGCCTGACGCGCTCTGTTGTAGCTAATTTTAAGTGACTTTAAGATTTCGTTTGCATTTTCGCTCGCCTTGTCCATTGCGGTCATGCGGGCACCATGCTCACTTGCATTACAATCTAGCACTGCTTTAAATAATTGCGTGTTTAATATTTTTGGCATGAGTTCTGCTATCAATTCTTCTTTAGCTGGCTCAAAAATAAAGTCCGATTTTTTTGCAGCAACTATGCCTTTTACTTTTTGAATAGGTAAAAATGCTTCTACTTTATATTCTTGAGAAGCTGCATTTTTAAATTCAGAATAAATGACTTCTACAGCGTCAAATGTTTTTTCTTCAAATGCTTTCATAGCAGCTGCTGCAGCGGATTGCACATTTTCGAAACTAAGTTGTAAAAAGATATCTTTAAAAGTTGCATCGGTGATGTAACCAGCTTTGGTTAAACTATCGTATCCTTTTTTTCCAATGTTCCAAATGGTTACTTTTCCATTTTTATATTGGCTGCTATATTTTTCGTCGATGGTGCTTTTTGCAAGCTTTATAAGGTTGGCATTGTAACCGCCACACAAACCTCTATCAGAAGTGATCACAATTAATAAAACGTTTTCTACCGTTCTTGTTTCTGCTAATTTAATAGACAAATCACCTTCGGTGGAACTCACAATATTGCTCAGCATTTCTTGCAACTTTTGCGCGTAAGGGCGCATTTGCGTAATAGCGTCTTGCGCACGGCGTAATTTTGCCGCACTCACCATTTTCATTGCCTTGGTAATTTGCTGCGTACTTTGTACACTTTTAATTCTATTTCTAACCTCTTTTAGTTGACCTGCCATTGCATTAAATATTACTCGTTTTCGGTGGCAAAAGTAGCAGAAAGACGCTGAAATTCCATAAAGAAGTTTTCAAGAATAAGTGAACCATCCTTTTAACCTTAAAAACGGTACGAAAGGCCCATGCCTGTTGTGGTGGGGCCAAGGCTCCAAACACCTATTTTTTGGCCCAGTCTTTTGCCATTTTTATGGTGCGCACCGTATTGTAAAAGGTCGTAAACCAGTAAAAAAGCGCCTTGTAGCATAATACTGCCCCCATAACCCTGCGTTTTTGGATTGAGGTTTTTGATGCCATTACCTCGTAATAAAAGGCCCGTAGCAAAATAACCAACGTCTAAAGCACTGTTAATGAGCAGTATTTTTTGAATTTGACGTTGTGCTTGGATTTCTGATGACAGGGTATTGGTTTTTAAAAGCTGCTTTTTGATCCCCAAAAAGCCAACAGCGGCAATTCCAACATTCACCGCATTAAAATAGGCACTCATTTGGTGAAAATAGTGCTCTGGACCCACGGTGTTGGTAGCCGAAATGCTGCCCTGCACTACATTTAAAAGACCCCAGGCACCCAGGGCGGTCATATAATTGCGAGTTATATCAATACGCTCCATGGCAACAGCCTCCGGCAAGGGTATTTGAATACTGTCGTTTCCCCCTATTTGAGCCGAATCGGGCGGGTTATTTTGGCTAAATGCAGGCGCACTCAGTAGCAAAATGGCTAAAAATGCCCCAAACCTAATAATCCATAATTTGTCGCTTATAATCTTGTTCATAATCAGTTCTTTGTAACCCGTTTACAACCGCTCTAAAATCTTTACCTTTGACGGCCTTGATATAGAGTGCCAAATTGACGCAAATTTATTTCCCGCACTCTTTTTGAGTAAGTTATTTTTTTAAAAACAGTTTATTTAACAATATGTTGAAATTTATAACCAAATTATTTGGAAGCAGTAAAAGCGAGAAAGATGTTCAGAAGATACTTCCTATTGTAGAAAAGGCCAATGCTTTTTTTGCGTCTTACGCTCGTTTAACCAACGATGAACTTCGTGGAAAAACGACTGAGTTTAAGCAAAGAATCCAAGATCATTTAACAGCTATTGATGCGCAAATTTTGGAGAAAAAAGAAATTGCTGATGCTTTAAGCGATACTGAAATTCATAAGCGTGATGCGATCTATAAAGAGGTGGATGTTTTAAATAAAGAGCGTGATCAAAAAATAGAAGAAGTACTTGCAGAGATTCAACCAGAAGCATTTGCAGTAGTAAAAGAAACAGCGCGTAGATTTTCTACAAACGAAGAATTGGTTGCAACAGCCACCGAATTAGACCGTGCCTTTAGCGTTAAAAAAGATTACATTTCTATAAAGGGTGATCAAAGTGTATTTAAAAATACTTGGTCAGCTGCCGGCGGAAAAGTTACCTGGAACATGATACACTACGATGTCCAGTTAATTGGTGGTAGCGTATTACATGAAGGTAAAATTGCCGAAATGTCTACGGGTGAAGGTAAAACGCTTGTGTCTACACTGCCAGCTTATTTAAATGCACTTGCTGGCGAAGGCGTGCACATTGTAACGGTGAATGATTACCTAGCAAAACGTGATAGTGAATGGAACGGAACCATATTTGAATGGCTTGGACTTCGTGTAGATTGTATTGATAAGCACGAGTCCAATAGTGAAGCGCGTAGAAACGCTTATTTAGCGGATATTACCTACGGAACCAACAACGAATTTGGTTTCGATTATTTGCGTGATAACATGGTGCATACACCACAAGAAATGGTGCAACGCAAACATCATTTTGCGATGGTGGATGAAGTGGATTCGGTATTAATTGATGACGCGCGTACACCACTCATTATTTCTGGTCCAGTAGGGCACAATACAAACGAGCAACAATTTTTTGAATTAAAGCCACGCATCGAAAAATTAGTAGATGCACAAAAGCGTGCTACCAATCAATTTTTAATTGAAGCAAAAAAGAAAATTGCAGAAGGCAACGACGATCCAAAAGAAGGCGGCCTTGCATTATTTAGAGCACATAGAGGACTTCCAAAAAACAATGCCCTCATTAAATATTTAAGTGAGCCTGGTATTCGTGTAAAATTACAAAAGGCCGAAAACTATTACCTCGCCGATCAGTCTCGCGAAATGCCTATTGCCGATGAAGAATTGTATTTCTATATTGATGAAAAAAGTAATTCGGTAGAGCTTACGGATAAAGGGATTCAGCTCATTACAAAAGCTGGCGAAGACCAACAGTTTTTTGTGTTACCTGATATTAGTTTAACGCTATCTTCTATAGACAAAGGCGACTTAGCTGCCGACGAAAAGCTGCAACAAAAAGAAGCGATCATTAACGATTACTCTGTAAAGGCCGATCGTATTCATACCGTTCAACAATTACTAAAAGCATATACGCTTTTTGATAAAGACATTGAGTATGTAGTAATGGAAGGTTCGGTTAAAATTGTTGATGAGCAAACAGGTCGTATACTAGATGGTCGTAGATATTCTGATGGCTTACACCAAGCCATTGAAGCCAAAGAAAACGTAAAAATTGAAGCGGCTACACAAACCTATGCGACGGTTACTTTACAAAACTATTTTAGAATGTACCACAAACTTTGTGGTATGACGGGTACTGCCGAAACAGAAGCGGCAGAGCTTTGGGACATTTATAAACTGGATGTAGTTTCTGTTCCAACCAATGTAACAGCTATCAGAATTGATGAGCAGGATTTAGTGTTTAAAACCAAGCGTGAAAAGTTTGGTGCAGTAATTGATGAAATTGTAAAATTAAGAGAAGCGGGAAGACCGGTACTTGTTGGTACCACAAGTGTTGAAGTGAGTGAGTTATTGGGTCGTATGCTTCGTCAAAAACAAATTCCCCACAATGTATTAAATGCCAAGCAGCACGCGCGTGAAGCACAAATTATTACCGAAGCAGGTTTAGCAGGCGCTGTTACCATTGCCACCAACATGGCGGGTAGAGGTACCGATATTAAATTGGGCGAAGGCGTAAAAGAATCTGGTGGTTTGGCTATTTTAGGCACTGAGCGTCACGAATCAAGAAGGGTAGACCGTCAGTTAAGAGGTAGAGCAGGACGTCAGGGCGATCCAGGGTCTTCTCAATTCTTTGTTTCATTGGAAGATGATTTAATGCGCATGTTTGGTAGCGAGCGTATTGCTAAAGTGATGGATTTTGCAGGCTACAAAGAAGGCGAAGTTATCCAGCACAGCATGATTACAAAATCAATTGAGCGTGCACAGAAAAAAGTAGAAGAAAATAACTTTGGTATTCGTAAGCGTTTGTTAGAGTACGATGATGTAATGAACAAGCAGCGTACCGTTATTTATGCAAAACGTCATCACGCATTATTTGGCGAAAGATTAGCACTTGATTTAGACAACGCTTTTTATGGCGTTGCCGAAGGACTCATTTATAGTTTTAGAGAGCAAAGTGATTTTGAAGGATTTAAATTAGCTGTGATTGTAAATTTTGGACTAGATACAGCTATTAACGAAACGCAGTTAAATAAAGAGAGCGCACATACTGTTGCTGAATTATTATATCAAGAAGCCATTGCGCATTACAACCGCCGCCGCGCAGATATGATGGTGCAAGCCATGCCTGTATTTAAGCGCATTCGATTACAACAAGGCAACCATATCGAAAATGTAATTGTTCCTTTCACGGATGGTAAAAAAGCCATGGAAGTGCTTGGCAATATGGATAAAACATTGGCTACAAATGGTGCAGCGCTGATTAATGCACTTGAAAGAACCATTGCACTGGCGCATATTGACAATGCATGGAAAGAACATCTTCGTGCAATGGATGATCTAAAGCAAAGTGTACAAACGGCAACCTACGAACAAAAAGATCCGCTCGTTATTTATAAAATGGAAGCTTTTGAGTTGTTCAAAAAAATGGACACCGAAGTCAACAAAGACATCATTGAGTTTTTGTGTCATGCAACCATTCCATTAACAGAAACGGATCAAGTACAAGAAGGTCGTCAACAAAAAACCGACATGAGTAAGATGAGCGTTACCAAGCAAGATGCGGGTGCAGCGCCAACCGAAAATGATTATTACGATCCAACACCAGAAAAGCAACAGCCTATTAGTGTGGGTCCAAAAATTGGAAGAAACGATCCTTGTCCTTGCGGCAGTGGCAAAAAATATAAAGCTTGCCATGGCAGAGATGCCGATTAATTTAATTTTTTATTGATGACATTAAACGCATACATCGACCATACGATTTTAAAACCTACAACACTTGTTGCAGACATAGAAAAATTATGCGCCGAAGCAGTTGAGTATGGTTTTGTAGCCGTATGCGTGCCGCCAAATTTTGTTAAAACAGCAAAGGCGCTTGTAGCGGGGTCATCTGTTAAAGTAGCGACCGTAATTGGGTTTCCATTTGGCTATAGCGCTGTCGAATCAAAAATTGCTGAAATCATTTTAGCTGAAGTGGATGGTGCCGACGAGTTAGATGTAGTAGCCAATATTAGTGCTATTAAAAATGGCGATTGGACGTATTTGGCAAATGAACTAGGTCATATTTTACCCATCATAAGAAGCAAAGAAAAAGTAATGAAGGTGATCATTGAATCGGGCGTGCTAACAAACGATGAAATTATTAAGTGTTGTGAACTGTATGGAATAGCAGGGATTGATTATTTAAAAACATCTACTGGTTACGCCGAAAAAGGAGCGACCATTGAGGCCGTTCAACTCATGAAAGCGCATTTACCAGCAAATGTTCAAATAAAAGCGTCTGGGGGCATTAGAGATTATGCATTTGCTGCTGCACTTATTGCTGCTGGTGCCACAAGGCTAGGTTGTAGTGCAAGTATAGTTATTGTTACAGGTGCGCCGGCTACTGGAAACTATTAAAGTTGTAACTTAGGGTACACTACAAATTGTTTGTAATGAAAAATAATGATGTAAGCTCAATCGTCTTTTTTATTGCTGCGCTCTTTTTTGCGGCAGGGGCTAGTGCGGCAGATACCATTATTGTCATTAAGGATCCACGCTTAGATGTTCTATCACAAAAACAGGCCTTTATCAATAAACGTACATCGGTGCTTACTAGTAATGGTAAAGTAAAAGGTTTTCGAATTCAAATAACAAGTACGAATAGTCGTGATCGGGCCTTTAACGCAAAAGCTGCTGTACAATCAAAATTTCCAGATCAAAAAGTATATACCACGTATCAAGCACCATTATTTAAAGTACGTGTTGGAGATTTTTTAAAAAGGGAAGACGCCGAAAAGTATAGAAAATTGATGCTCTCTATTTTTCCAGACGGCTTGTATGTTGTGGAGGATGTGATAGAAGCAAGGTTAGAAGAAATCGATTAATAAAATGGCAATTCATTTATGAGTCAACTACAAGAAAAAATTAAGGCATTAGCAAAGGAGTATGCGCCTGCACAAATTGCAGTGCGTCATCATTTGCATGCACACCCAGAGTTAAGCTACAAAGAATTTGAAACGGCTGCTTATGTAAAAGCGCAATTGTCTCAAATGGGTATTGCTTCCGAAGAAAAAGCAACCACTGGACTAGTAGCGATTATAGAAGGAAATAATCCTGCTAGCAGGGTTATTGCGCTTCGCGCAGATATGGACGCGCTTCCTATTCAAGAACAAAATGACGTACCCTACAAATCAACCGTACCAGGCGTTATGCACGCTTGTGGTCATGACGTACACACTTCTATTTTGCTCGGTGCTGCAAAAATTTTACTCGCTACAAAAGATAGTTGGGAAGGCACTGTAAAATTATTTTTTCAACCTGGTGAAGAAAAAAATCCGGGCGGCGCTAGTTATATGATTAGAGATGGTGCGCTTCAAAATCCAGCACCTCAGGCGATCGTTGCATTACATGTACATCCGGGACTTGATACCGGAAAATTAAGTTTTAGAAAAGGTCGTGTGATGGCAAGTGCCGATGAAATTTATATGACTATTAAAGGCCCAGGTGGCCATGCAGCTTCTCCGCATTTAGCACCCGATACTGTTTTAATTGCATCTCATGTTATTATCAGTTTGCAACAAATTATTTCACGCAATAGAAACCCTGTTTCTCCTTCTGTATTATCAATTTGCTCTGTGCAAGGAGGTAATACCACCAATGTGATTCCTTCCGAAGTAAAACTCATGGGAACCTTTAGAGCGATGGACGAAGCTTGGCGTTATAAAGCACACGAATTAATTACCAAAACAGCAAAAGGTGTTGCCGAATCTATGGGGGCTGAAATTGATGTACTCATAGATGTGGGTTATCCAACCGTAGATAATGATCCTGCATTTACAGATACTGCCTGGAAATTAGCAGACGATTATATGGGCGCTTCCAATGTTTTAGAAACAGAAATGCGTATGGGTGCCGAAGACTTTGGTTATTATACCGAGGCCATACCAGGTTGTTTTTTTAGGTTAGGGGTAAGAAATGAAGCTGCGGGTATTGTTCATAACGTACATACGCCTCATTTTAACATTGACGAAAATGCCATTGAAATAGGGATGGGGATGATGGCTTGGCTTGGTGCAACCACTCATATATAGTATTTTATGCATTTGCTAGGCAAACAAGTGTTAGTCTTTCAGAATTAATGGTAAATTTGTTATTCGAACAAAAACACACAGATGGCAAAAAATAATGACCTCCGCAGAGAACAAGCCCTTGAATACCATGCAAATGGTAGACCAGGAAAAATTGAGGTGGTGCCTACAAAAGAGGCAAAAACCCAGCGCGACTTGTCGCTTGCATACAGTCCAGGGGTTGCTGAGCCTTGTAAAGAAATTTTTGAAAACATTGAAGAAGTATATAAATATACCGCTAAAGGAAATTTAGTGGCCGTAATTACCAACGGAACTGCAGTTTTAGGTCTTGGTGATATTGGTCCAGAAGCGAGCAAGCCGGTGATGGAAGGGAAGGGCGTACTCTTTAAAATATTTGCAGACATAGACGTATTTGATATTGAAATTAATGAGAAGGATCCCGAAAAGTTTGTTCAGATTGTAAAGGCCTTGGAGCCAACATTTGGCGGCATTAACTTAGAAGATATTAAAGCGCCAGAATGTTTTTACATCGAGCAGCAGTTAAAAGAGCAAATGAAAATTCCGGTGATGCACGACGATCAGCACGGAACGGCTATCATTAGCGGCGCTGCACTTTTAAATGCATTGGAGCTTCAAAAAAAGAAAATAGAAAAAGTAAAGTTTGTTGTAAACGGAGCAGGTGCTGCAGCTATGGCTTGCGTACAATTGTATGTAGCACTGGGTGCGCGTTACGAAAACTTTATCATGTTTGATAAAGACGGCGTGCTTCATGAAGGCCGTAACGATTTAGATGCTACGCGCAAAAAATTCTCCGTAAAAAAATCGGATGCTACACTTGATAAAGCTATGCGTGACGCCGATGTTTTTTTAGGCCTTAGTATTGGTGGCGTAGTTACGCAAGACATGATTAAATCGATGGCAAAAAATCCAATTGCTTTTGCCATGGCCAATCCGGATCCAGAAATAACTTACGAAGATGCAACAGCGGTTCGTAAAGACATTATTATGGCAACTGGTCGTACCGATTATCCAAACCAGGTTAACAATGTATTAGGGTTCCCTTATATTTTTAGAGGTGCACTTGATGTGCGTGCTACAAAAATTAATGAAGCCATGAAATTGGCTGCTGTAAAGGCTTTAGCAGAACTTGCTAAAACCGCAGTGCCTGATATTGTAAACCTGGCGTACAATCAAACCAGTATGAGTTTTGGACCAGAATATATCATTCCAAAACCACTTGATCCGCGTTTGCTTTCTACAGTAGCGCCTGCGGTTGCAAAAGCAGCGGTAGAATCTGGTGTTGCACAAAAGCCCATTCAAAACTGGGAAGCCTATACACTTCAATTAAATAAACGTTTAGGTCTCGATAACCAACTTATTCGTGTTATTGGCAACAAAGCAAAACGTGATCCTAAGCGTTTGGTTTTTGCTGAAGCAGACAATCAAAAAGTATTAAAAGCAGCAAGCATTATTTATGATGATGGTATTGCGTATCCAATTTTATTAGGCGATCCAATCAAAATAAATGCAATTGCAGAAGAATACAATATTGATCTAACGGATATACCTATCATCGATTCACGTAGTGATGAAATGGAAGCTAAACGCGAATTTTATGGTGAGTTGTTCTTTAAAAAGCGCCAGCGTAAAGGGTTTAATCATTACGAAAGTATCAAAATAATGAAAGACCGCAATCACTTTGGTTGTATGATGGTTGAAACCGGTGATGCAGATGCCATGCTTTCTGGACTTACTAAAAATTATGCCGAAGCCATTAGGCCAGCACTTCAAATTATTGGTACCGAAGAAGGTGTTAAAAAAATTGCTGGGATGTATTTGCTATTAACCAAGCGAGGTCCTATATTTTTAGCGGACACAACGGTTAATTTTAATCCTACAGCAGAGGAGCTAGCTGATATTGCTATGATGGTGGCTAAAGAAGTTAGAAACTTTAATATCACGCCACGTATTGCCATGTTAAGTTATAGCAACTTTGGTAGTTCAGATTCTGAAGAAGCAAAAATAGTTGCCGAAGCCACACGCATTTTAAAGCAGCGCAATCCTTCTTTAATTGTGGATGGAGAAATGCAGGCTAGTATGGCATTTAACAAAGAAATTTTAAAAGATAATTACGGATTTAGTGACCTGGTAGACGAAGACGTTAATGTACTTATTTTCCCAAATCTTACTTCAGGTAATGTGGCATACAACCTTTTAAGAGAAATTGGTGGAGCAGATGCTATCGGTCCAATTTTATTAGGTCTTAAAAAGCCAGTGCACGTTTTGCAGTTAGGCAGCTCCGTAAGAAGTATCATTAACATGGCGCTTGTTGCTGTTGTAGATGCGCAATTAAAATCTCGCATAGATACAGACGACGCCGTGCAGCGCAGTAGCTGGTGGAAACGACTCAAGAAGAGAAAGAAATAGATATTTAGTGTATGAATATTATTACGCATTTCGGGAATTATTTGCTCATGTTAAAGGGGATGTTTACGAAGCCCGAAAACCTGCGTATGTATTGGAAGGAGTTTGTGCATCAAGCAGTAGAAATTGGTGTAGGCTCTTTACCTATTGTTGTGATTATCTCCGTTTTTTTAGGCGCCGTTACGACGGTTCAAACAACCTATCAACTCGTAAGCCCACTTGTGCCACTTTCTACCATTGCGCAAATTGTTAGAGATGGTTTATTGCTTGAATTATCGCCTACCGTTGTATGTATTGTTCTTGCTGGTGTGGCGGGCAGTAAAATTGCAAGTGAACTTGGTAATATGCGTGTGAGTGAACAAATTGACGCGCTTGAAATTATGGGCATTAATACCAAGAGCTATTTAATTTTGCCAAAAATACTAGCTTCTATGTTGGTGATTCCTTGCCTTATCACACTTTCTGTGGCGCTTGGTATTTGGGGCGGCCGGTTGGCAGGACACTATACGGGGCTTATTTCTACAGATATTTATGATGCAGGCCTTCGCCAAAATTTAAATACATTTTATATCAATTTTGCACTTTATAAAGCCTACACATTTGCATTTATTATTAGTACCATTTCGGCGTATTATGGCTATTATGTAAAAGGAGGTGCGTTAGAAATTGGACGAGCAAGTACTAGCGCTGTAGTAGTAAGTTGCATTTTAATTTTGATTTCAGATTACATATTGGCATTACTTCTTTTAGGTTAAACAATTTTTATGACACCTAATTTTTCTGCATTTAGAGCACTAATTATGCAACCGGTTAAATTCTGGTTGTACATGCTTGTTAAACTTCCTATGGGATTTTTAGCGGGGTTAAAGCTTACGCAACTTGATCCAGACAAAGCAGTGGTGCAGGTAAAGTATAAATGGCTTACACAAAACCCTTTTGGGTCGATGTATTTTGCAGTGTTATCTATGGCTGCCGAATTTAGCAGTGGCATTTTATACCTCGCTAATATTTACAAATCAGATCCGGGCATTAGTATGCTTGTGGTAAAAATGGAATCACATTTTTATAAAAAAGCATTAGGGGTTATTACGTTTACTTGTTCGGATGGTGATGCCATTATTGCTTTGGTACAAACTGCCAAAGAAACTGGTGAAGGTGTTACACTGGTAAGTAAATCTGCAGGGGTTAATCAAAACGGCGAAGTTGTTGCCGAATTTTTTATTACATGGAGCCTTAAAGCAAAGGCTAACAAAAGTCTCACAGCAAAATAAATTGCATGAAAATTTCCTTTCACGGAGCAGCGCAAACAGTTACAGGTTCAAAACATTTAATTACACTTAATAGCGGGTTTAAAATTTTACTTGACTGTGGCATGTTTCAGGGAATGGGAAGAGAAAGCCAGGTGCTTAATAGTACCCTTGGTTTTGAAGCTGCAAGTGTTGATATTTTAGTGTTATCACATGCGCACATAGATCACTCCGGACTCATTCCTAAATTATATAAAGACGGATTTAGAGGAAAGATTTTTGCAACACCTGCAACCAGAGATCTAGCAGCGGTCCTCCTCGAAGATTCTGCTGTAATTCAAAGAGATGATACAAAGTTTATCAATAAACGTAGGGCTAAACAAGGGCTGCCTCCCTTTGAAGCTTTATACAATTTAGAAGACGCCGCCGAAGCGCTTACATTATTTGAAGTAGCTACTTATGATAAGTGGACAAGCATTGCGCCTGGCGTTGAACTTTTATTTACAGATGCAGGTCATATTATAGGGAGTGCATCGGTGCATTTAAAAATCACCGAAAATGGCGTTACTAAACAAATAAGTTTTAGTGGAGATATTGGGCGCTATAACGATGCGATCTTAAGAGCGCCAGCTGTTTTTCCACAGGCCAACTATATAATTATAGAAAGCACTTACGGGAATAAGCTACACGACGAAGTGCATGGCACACCAGATTTGCTGTTATCTTGGATCGAAAAAACTTGTATTCATAAAAAAGGAAAATTAATTATTCCTGCATTTAGTGTGGGCCGTACACAAGAATTATTGTATGCACTCAATCAACTCAGTATCGAAAAAAGGCTCCCGCGTATTCCGTTTTTTGTAGACAGTCCACTTAGTAAAGAAGCTACTGAGTTGTTAAAACGCTATCCTCAATACTTTAATAAAACCATCAAAAAAATTATGGAGCAGGATTCAGATCCATTTGATTTTGATGGATTAACATTTATAAGTTCGGTAGAGGAAAGTAAAAGACTTAATACACTTGATCAGCCATGCGTTATTATTTCGGCAAGTGGTATGGCAGATGCCGGCAGGGTTAAGCACCATATCATGAATAATATTGGAAGCAGAGATAATACAATATTAATTGTAGGATATTGTGAGCCAAGGTCTCTTGGAGGTCGTTTGTCAAGTGGTGTAGATGAAGTAAAAATTTATGGCGAATATTATAAGTTAGGGGCCGAAATAGGTCAGATGCGCAGCATGTCTGCGCATGGCGATTATGAAGATTTATGCCAGTATTTGAGCTGTCAAAACCCGGCACTTGTATCACAGCTATTTGTAGTCCATGGCGACTATGAAGTACAGCAAGATTTTGCAAAACGCCTTGAGCGTAAAGGCTTTGCAGAGGTTATCATTCCAGAAATGCACCAAACAGTCCAATTGAACCCATAATTATTGGCTTCTTTTTGTTTAGGCATTAGCCCTTTTATCTATTAGATACCGGTAATTATTTGACAATTACCGAATTTTGATGCAATTTTACCCATATCTAAAATGGGCTTCCCCTTAAAAAATACCATGTTAACCAATACCCGAGTACCAGTACTTACTGTTATCTGGTTTTTGTTTCCGATGCTTGCCTCCATTGCAGAAATAAGTAGAGGACTTGGTGATATCAACAACTTCTTAATTTACAAACAAGTTTTTTGGCATACCCTCGAGCAGCGTCATTTGTATTTGTCTTATCCGCAGGAATATGCCGATGTAAATCATTACGGACCTTTGTTTAGTATATTAATTGCGCCATTTGCTTTAATGCCCGTTTTTGTAGGTTGTTTTTTTTGGTGCTTGTTAAACGTGGCTGTTTTATTTTATGCAATTAAAAAATTACCTGTTACTATTTTGCAGCAGCGTTGGGTACTACTCATTGGCGTATTTGAACTCATTACTTCTATACACTCTGTTCAGTTTAATCCCATGCTTTGTGGGATGATTCTTTTAAGCTTTACAGCCTTAGAAAAAGAAGATGTAGCACTCAGCACTTTTTTAATTGTTGCGGGTACACTTATAAAAATTTATAGTGTGGTAGGGTTATTGTTTTTCTTATTTACACCGCACAAGAAAAAATTTATACTTTACAGCGCAGCTTGGTTTGTGGTGCTATTTTGTTTGCCTATGCTGATTTCTTCTCCAGCTTTTATTATTGAATCGTATAAAAATTGGCTGACAGTTCTTATAGAAAAGAACGGACAAAATATTGTTTCTAGCATGAACGCTGGTATGCAGGATATATCTGTGATGGGCATGATTCGTAGAATATTTGGGGCATATCAGATGCCAAACCTTTATGTAACGCTTCCTGCGGGTATTTTAATGTTACTGCCACTACTTAGATTTAATTTTTGGCAAAATCAGAGCTATAGGCTTCATTATTTAGCAATTTTATTAATTGGGTTCGTAATTTTTAGTTCTTCTGCCGAATCGCCAACCTATATAATAGCTGTAATTGGCTATTTAATATGGCATGTGCAACAGCCCAATAACAATAGGTTGCCCTACAAGGTATTAATGTGCTTAGTGTTACTCCTCACTATTTTTTCCCCCACCGATTTGTTTCCTCGTTTTATTAGAGAGCAGTATGTTTTACGTTATTCTTTAAAAGCGTTACCTTGCTTTATAGCTTGGCTTGCGGTGGTGTATACACTTTTTTTTGGCCAGTTTAATAAAAAAATGGCATGAGTAATTTAGTTGAAATAGTAATTCCTGCGCACAACGAAGAACACAATGTACCGGTTATCTATTCCGCTATTAAAAAAGCGTTTGTAGGAACTGGGTACGAGTGCAAGATTTTATTTGTTGATGATGGTAGTACCGATGGTACACTCGAAGCAATTCAACAATTAGCGTACAATCAAGACGACGTTTTTTATGTTTCTTTGTCTCGAAATTTTGGACACCAAAATGCTTTAAAAGCAGGTTTAGATGCATCAAGTGCAGATGTTGTAATTATGATGGATGCCGACATGCAACATCCGCCTGCACTTATCCCTTCATTGTTGGCTAAGCATCATGAAGGCTATGATGTTGTATATACCGTTAGAAAAGACAACGAACATATTTCATTTACAAAAAAGGTTACCGCTAACTTTTTTTATAAGCTCATGAATTATTTATCTGAAATAGAGATTGAGCCGGGCTCTGCAGATTTTAGACTCATGAATCGTAAAACGCTGGATGCTTTATTGTCACTACCAGATCAAGAAATATTTTATAGAGGGCTTGTAAAATGGATTGGCTTTGAGCAAACAAAAATCGAATACGAGCCGCAGGCCAGACATACAGGAGAAACCAAGTATTCTACTAAAAAAATGCTTCAGTTTGCCATTACTGGCATTGCTACTTTTAGTAACAAGCCGCTTTATTTTGCAGCATATATGGGATTTGCATTTGCATTTTTATCGCTCCTTTATATTCCATACATTATATATGCATTTTATAGTGGCACAGAAGTGCATGGCTGGGCTTCTATTGTGGCAACGCTAGCCTTTTTTGGAGGCATCATACTTATGATGTTAGGTATTGTTGGTATTTATTTAGGTAAACTTTTTGAACAAAGTAAAAACCGTCCTCAATATTTAGTGAAAGCAGCCAAACTATGACACCTCAAATTTTATTAAGTTTTGATGTTGAAGAGTTTGATATGCCACTCGAGTATGGTCATCAATTAGTACCACAAAGGCAACTAGAAATTGGAGCTAAGGGGCTAGAAGTTATTACTCCTTTACTTCAACAAAATAATATCGTTGCAACGCTTTTTACGACAGCTAATTTTGCAGATCATTTTCCAGCAACCATTCAGGTATTGTCTGAGCGCCACGAAATTGCATCGCATACCTATTATCATAGTCTTTTTGAACTTGAACATTTACAAAGTTCTAGAGAAAGGCTTGAGCAAATAACGGGTAAGTCCGTTACGGGTCTTCGTATGCCACGTATGAAACAAGTGCCCATGGATGCTATTAAAGCGGCAGGTTATGGCTATGATGCGTCAATGAATCCTACCTGGCTGCCAGGTAGGTATAATCATTTAAACGAACCCAGGTCTTGTTATATAAAGGAAGATGTGTTCCGTATTCCTGCATCGGTTTCCGCAAATATAAGACTCCCACTTTTTTGGTTGAGTTTCAAAAACTTCCCATACCGGTACTATTTGTATTTGTGCAAGCAGGCCTTAAAAAAAGATGGGCACCTCAGTTTATATTTTCACCCTTGGGAATTTGTAGACGTAACAGGATATGGCCTGCCTGCCTATACGACAAAGCATGCTGGACAACCTCTACTAGACCGCTTGTATCAATTACTACAAGATTTAAAGCCTTATGGCTCATACAGTACCATGCAAGACTTTGCAGCTAAGCATCCTTTATATTCTACCAATAAATAAGACCTAACAATTTAGCGTATTCGATATTGGCTAAACAAAGTTGATACTCATATTGTAGCGCTGTAAATGCAGCTCTTTGCAAATTGGTGCTTGCATTGATAAGTTCTAAATGCGTGCCAACTCCATTTTTATAACGTACGGCTGCTAAATTTTGTGCATAAGCCGCTTGTGTAATTTGTGAGCTTGTGTTTTTTAATCGGCTGCTATTGCTATTGATATCAGCAACCGCCCCCGCAATGTCTTTTTTATAAGTATTGGTTAAGCTGTTAAGGGCTAGTTCTTGTTGTGTAATTTGTCTTTGTTGAATTTTAATTTGTTGTTTTGTTTTACCCCCAGTATAAAGTGGTACCGAAAAGTTAACTGCTGCAACACCGTTTAACTGAAACTCATACAGTGAAGGGAGGTAACCGTTTCTAAAGCCTAGTGCACTTGAAAGGCCAATGGTAGGCTTGTCCATAAGCTTAGTAATTGCTAAGTCTTGTTTGGCTTGATTGATTTTGTCTGTGGCAATTTTAAATTCAGTTAACTGATGATTGCTGGTATCTATAGCATTAAGTGTTTTGCTCGTCGCTACTGTAAAATCAAATTGATTACCCGCAGGCGCTAATGCACCCGTTGCGTATTGTAATAAATTATTTTGTTTTTCGAGGCTGTTTTGTAAATCTATCTTTTTATTTTCTTCGTTGTCGATGCTAGCTTGTAGGTTTAATAAATCTATTTTTAATGCTTCTCCTTCTTTAAATTTATCTTCAGTTACTTTTTTATTTTCCGCTAAAAATGCAATTACCGAATCTTGGATAGCAATCGCTTTTATTAAGTATACGCGGCTATAATAAATATTTGCTACCTGCGCTGCCAATTGGTTTTTAAGGAGCGTTGAATTGTCTTTTGCGTATTCTAAATCTAATTTAGCGCGTTCTATACTCGCTTTTAATCTGCCAAAATCGGCAACTACATAATTGGCATTCACACCAGCATTGTAATTGTGATCAGGCATGAATTTAACCGTTTGATTGGTGCCATTAATCGGTAAAGTGGCTTTAGACACTGGGGCTAAATAAGAGTACCCAACTTGCGCCTGCACAAAAGGGGTTTTATTAAGGTCTGTTAAAATAATTTTATCTGCAGCAATTGCTTCTATATTGGCCGCCTCTTGTATTTTAGAAAAATAAGCAAAGGATGCGCCAATGAGTTGCTGCAAGCTTTTTGATGTGCTTACTTGGGCAGTTAAATTACTAATACTAACTAGCGTAAATGTAACAATGAATACAATTCTTTTCATGTGTATATTTTAACTTCTTTTCAATTATTTTAATGTGCTTCTGATGCTGCTTTCATAGTGGCAGCAATTTCTTCAGCAGATTTTTTCTTAATCCTTAAAAAAAATATGAGTGGAATGATGGCAATAAAAAAGATACCAACAAGTCTAAACGTATCTAAGTAGGCGAGGTAATACGATTGTCTTTCTACGGCTCCATTAAGGAGGGCAAGTCCTTTGTTTTGTGCAATAGTTGCTGCATCACCGGTTCTTGCTATTATGTTTTGAGCAATATTATTAACCTGTGCTTGTCCATTTTGCATGCCGCTTACTAAATCGGAACGGTGCTGTGCATATTGGCGAGCGATATAGTTATTGGCAACGGCAATACCAAAAGCGCCACCAATTTGCCTAATCATGTTATTAAGCCCAATACCGGTGGCATAATCTTTGGGGTGTAATCCGGCCACAGCCTGGTTAATGAGCGGCAGTTGACTCATGGCAATACCCATAGCTCTTATTACAAAAATCCAAAACAAATCTCCTTTACCAATATCTAAACTTACCCTTGCATTTAAAAAAGAATACACGGTAAAAAGTAAAAAGCCAATGGCAATAAATGGGAGGGGAGGTACCCCTTTACTTAGTAGTATACCCATAATTGGCATAGCAATAACGCCAAATAAAGTAGGTGCTAAAAGAGTAACGCCCGTTTCGTAAGGTGTGAATCCTAAAACACGTTGTGCTAAAATGGGATATACAAAAACCGATGTAAAAAGGCCAAAGCCAGCCACAAATGTAAATATGGTGGTGATACCTAAATTTCTGTTTCCTAATAATCGAATATTGACCGCAGGCTGTTTAATTCTTAATTCGTGCCAAATAAATAGCCCAATACTAAGGGATGCAATGAGCGAACAAAACCGGATAGACTCACTGCTAAACCAATCTTCTGTTTCGCCACGTTCTAAAACAAATTGCAAACAACTCACGCCGGCCATTAATAAACCTATACCTACAAAGTCAATTTTAATTTGATCTTTTTTAGTTCCCTCTCCTGGTTTTTCTTCAATAAAAATAAGAGAGAGTGTAGTGGCAATAACACCAATAGGGATGTTTACTAAAAATATTAAAGGCCAGCTAAAATGCTCCATAATATAACCGCCAATTGTGGGTCCTAGGGTTGGGCCTAGTACAATACCCATTCCAAATAAGCCTGCTGCTTTACCTCTGTCTTTTGGTTCAAACGCATCAAATAAAATAGATTGAGATGTCGATAATAGCGCTCCGCCTCCAATACCTTGGATAAAACGCCAAGCGACTAATTCTATCAAGCTATGCGATTGACCACACATATACGATGCAATGGTAAATAGTACCATTGAAACGATATAGTAATTTTTTCTACCAAAGTATTCTGCTAAAAAACCGGTGAGTGGAATGATAATAACGTTGGCAATGGCATACGATGTAATCACCCAACTTACGTCTTCGATGTTTACGCCAAGGCTACCACTCATATCTGTGAGCGCCACATTAATAATGGACGTGTCTACCAGTTCCATTACAGCTGCTGCTATAGTAGTTATAACAATAATTGCTTGCGCAAAACCTTTAGGTGTAGCCATGTTTATTTATTGCTAGCTTCTACAGATACAGAAAGTCCAGCGCGGAATAAATTTTTATGCGCGGCTACATCGTCAATCCAAATTTTTACCGGAACGCGTTGTGTTACTTTTACAAAGTTGCCACTCGCGTTGTCTGGAGGAAGGAGTGCAAACTTAGCACCGGTTGCTTCACTTAAACTGGCTACGGTACCTGAAAAATTAATATTAGGATAAGCATCAATTTTTAAAACTACTTTTTTACCTGGCGTTAACGCGTAAAATTGATTTTCTTTAAAATTGCCTACAACCCAATAAGTACTATCGTTTACAATAGAAAATAAGGGTGTGCCTGCTTGTACAAACTGACCGTCACTAATTATTTTTTTGCCAATTTTACCAGATTGCGGTGCGTAAATTTTAGTGTAGGAGATCTTAAGTTGTTGTTGGTTAATACGTGCTTGTTTAACCGCCATAGATGCTTCTGCTTTTTTTACATTGGCAACGAGTACAGCAATCTTACTTTCAGCAGCTATTAATTCTGTTTTGCTATTAAGCGCTTGTTGATTGGCCGTTTCTGCTACAAATTTTGCGTCTTCAACTTGTTTTTTTGTAATTGCTTCTGCCGCAAACAAGTTTTGATCTCTTTGCAAATCAGCATTTGCTTTTTTAAGACGCATATTGCTCATGTCAATATTGCCTTTGTTAATGGCTAAAGAAACTTTTGCATTTTGAAGTGCAGCTTTTGCATTTTCGATGTCAACGGCTGTTTGGTTAAAATCGGCCTGCATTTCTTCAAGCTGTTGCTGTAATTCTGCATCGTCTAATTCTACCAAAAGTTCACCAGCTTTAACGCTGTCATAGTCTTTTACGTTGATTGTTTTAACGTAGCCAGCTACCCTAGAAAGTACAGGTGTAATTTGGGTTTCTATTTGTGCATTATCGGTGGTTTCGTGGTTTAAGGCAAAGCTTACTTTATTAAAACCCCAATATCCAGCAGCTAATAAAAGGCTACCCAATATGATAAATTTAACGGGCGATTTCTTCTTTTGTTGATTGCTTGTTTCCATTCGCTTATTTTATTCTAATTTAGAACGCAAATGTCACTCAATTGTTGAAGGGTAGCAAATGTTTACGTGAAAGTTCACCTATAAATAATAACAATTCAAGCCTTATGTTAAAAATAATTAATAAGTATACGCTGATACTGATTCTTTTGGTGCCAATAAATGCATTGCTTGGGCAGTCTAAGAACCTCAATTTTATATTTAAAAGTGGAGAAGAGGGGTATGCTTGCTTTAGAATCCCTGCTATTGTAAGCACGAAATCAGGGGTATTGCTTGCTTTTGCTGAAGGTAGAAAAACAGGTTGTGGCGATGCCGGTGATATTGATTTGGTGCTTAAACGGTCGTTAGATTTCGGTAAAACTTGGTCTTCATTACAAGTGGTTTGGAATGATAGTACCAATACTTGTGGCAATCCAGCGCCTGTTGTAAATCAAAACACGGGCGATATTGTTTTGCTTTCTACATGGAATTTAGGAACTGATCATGAATGGCAAATTATTGATCAAAAAAGTAAAGACACTAGGCGCATATTTGTTCTGCGCTCCAGTAATGAAGGGGATTCATGGTCTACGCCCAAAGAAATTACCGAGCAGGTAAAGCTTCCAGATTGGACCTGGTATGCAACTGGTCCAGGCAATGGAATTCAACTCCAGTCTAGTGTTCATAAAAATAGATTGGTGATTCCTTGCGATCATATAGAAGCGCAAACCAAAAAATACTTTTCACATATTATATTTTCTGATGACGCTGGTGCAACCTGGCAGTTGGGTGGTACCACGCCCACAGATCAAGTAAATGAATGTGCAGTAGTAGAACTTAATAATGGTGAATTGCTATTAAATATGCGTAATTATAACAAGCAGCGTGTGCGTCAAACGTCTACTAGTAAAGATGGGGGTGCAAGCTGGTTAGCACTTATACCTGATACTGTTTTAATTGAACCCGTTTGTCAGGCTAGTTTAATTGCGTATCCGGCTTTTGGTAAAAAAGCAATTGCATTTTCGAACCCTGCAAATACAAAATCTAGAACAAACATGACGGTTCGTATTTCTACAGATGCGGGTAAAACCTGGAAAAAGCAGGCCTTATTGTATGATGGGCCTTCGGCTTATTCAAACCTAGTAGCGCTTGCTAATAAAAAATTGGCTTGTTTGTATGAAGCAGGTGTAGCATCTGCCTACGAAGGCATTGTATATGAGGTAGTTATGAAAGTTCAATTTAAACGCGACCAAACCAAGCATACCTATTTTTAGCAATCCATTGGTATATACGATCTCTCCATTTTTTTGGTAGTAGCTTACCAACTGCAATTAGTTTGTATGGAAAAGAAAGTTGTTGCGCTATTTTAATAATAGCATCCGATTCTATAAAGACATGTTGATCTTTTATAAATACAATTGAGTTTACGTGTAAAAGGGAAGGATTGTCTTGTATTATTTTTTGACCCTCGCGGCTGGATAGTGCCATTTGTTGTATTATTTGATGCTTGTCGCCCTTTGTAACAAATTTGATGCTAGTATTGCATAATTTGCATCCGCTGTCAAAAAGTAGTATGCCCTTTTCCATGTCCAAAAGTAAGTTAGAATGTTTACAGATCCACAAATAATTATTAATCATGATGGAGAAGCAATCTATTGTCCATGCGTATTTGATGGAGCTACTGCTGTAAATTTGTTAGCGGAGCTTGTACAAAATATTGAGTGGCAACATGATCAGGTAATTATGTTTGGAAAACAAATTACAACCAAACGAAAAGTAGCATGGTATGCCGGCGATGGCATCAGTTATACCTATGCGGGTAAAAGAAAAGACCCTTTAGCTTGGACGCCGCTTTTATTGTCCATTAAAGAAAAAGTAGAAAAGCAAACGGGTGCCAAATACAATGCTTGTTTATTAAATTTATATCATGCTGGGGATGAAGGCATGTCTTGGCACCGCGATAATGAAAAAGAAATTGTACTAGAAAGCTCTATTGCCTCTGTAAGTTTTGGTGCTGCCCGCAAATTTGCTTTTAAGCATGCTGCGACAGCGCAAAAAATAGAACTCATGCTAGATGCTGGATCTGTGCTTGATATGCGTGGCTCTATACAACAGCATTGGTACCATGCATTACCACCAAGTAAAAAAATAAAGGACTTGCGGGTAAATTTGACCTTTAGATTGTTAATAAAATAGAAGCCTTTTGCGCTTCTTTATTTGGGCTTAGTATTATATTTAAAATATCAATACAAGCCATTATGAAAAAATTATTCAGCCTTTTCTTGTTCGTTGCTTTTGCCCTTAGTAGTACAGCTCAAACATCCATGCCTAAAGATGCTCGTATGCAGTGGTGGCGCGATGCTAGATTTGGCATGTTTATTCACTGGGGAATTTACGCAGTGCCTGCTGGCGAATATAAAGTCGATAAAAATCATGCCGAGTGGATCATGAACACGGCAAATATTCCAATTCCTGAATATGAAAAATATGCAGCTTCTTTTAACCCTACTTCTTTTAATGCAGATAGTTGGGTGGCTATGGCCAAAGATGCAGGTATGAAATACATAGTGATCACTTCTAAGCATCATGATGGATTTTGTATGTGGGATAGTAAAGTATCCGATTATGATGTAATGGATAAAACGCCGTTCAAGCGTGATATCATGAAAGAGTTAAGTGATGCTTGTAAAAAATATGGTGTGGTTTTTTGTATGTATCATTCAATTATGGATTGGCATCATCCACTTGAAAATAAAAATGATATCAACAGGTATAACCAGGAGTATTTGCGTCCTTGTTTAGAGGAACTTGTTACAAAGTATGATCCGGGTGTTTTATGGTTTGATGGTGAATGGGTAGACGAGTGGACCAAACCAAAAGGAGATTCGTTGTACAATTGGTTGCTTACTTTAAAGCCTAATTTAATTATCAATAACCGGGTAAGTAAAGGTCGTAATGGCATGCAGGGTATGAACAAAGATGATGCAGCTGGTGATTTTGGAACTCCAGAGCAGGAAATATTAACGGAAAAATCGACCGATGATTGGGAAAGTTGCATGACCATGAATGATCATTGGGGCTTTAATAAAAATGATAATAATTTTAAAACCTCCAATCAGCTCATTTGGAATTTAGTAGACATCGCTTCTAAGGGCGGCAATTATTTATTAAATATCGGGCCAACAGCTGCTGGGTTGTTTCCTGATTCTAGTGTACTTCGTTTAAAAGAAATTGGAGAGTGGATGCGTATTAATGGAGCAGCTATATATGGCGCTAAAACCTGGGATAGTTTTGGTGAAGGCGCTAATGTTAGATATGCTACAACAGCTGCTGGAAAATTATTGGTGTATTTAAACGGATGGCCTAAAACATCCATCACACTTAAAAAAGTTAAGCCTGCCCCTGGAACTAAAATAATGCTTAGTGGATTAGAAACACCACTTGAGTGGCGTCAAACAGAAGAAGGGTTGGTTATTTTCTTACCTGCGGCGCCTCCTAGTAATCCAGGACGTGCAGGTGTGTATGTACTTAATTTAGAAGGTACCGCGCAGTCGCTAGCGACTGCGCCACAAATTGGCAACCCCGATGAAGCAAAATTAAAATCTAAAGTAGTTTCAGGTGTTTCAGAACGTGTTACCATTAGTAGTATAGAAAATGGAGCAACAATCCGCTTTACAACGGATGGTACAGAGCCTAATTTAGGATCGGCAGTATATGCTTCTCCAATTTTAGTAACTAAAAGTGGTCTTTTAAAAGCAGTAAGTTATGTGCCTGGCAAAATGCCAAGTGAAACTTCGGAGCTTACCATTGTAAAAGGAAAACATGCACTAACGCTTGCCCCAAATTATGCCAACCAGTATAGTGCCATGGGACCAGTAAGTTTAGTAGATGGTATTAAGGGTAACGCAAAAGACTTTCATAAAAACTGGCTGGGTTTTGAACAAAAAAATATAGAAGCGATTATTGATTTAGGTGCTATTAAACCTATTAAAAATGTTTCTGGCTCTTTTTTAAAAAGACATAGCGAATGGATTTTTTTACCAAAACAATTTAGTGTGTACACATCGGTGGATGGAAAAAAATATCAGCTACTAAGTAAACAAAAAGTTGCAGTGCCACAGAGTGCAGAAGCTGCTGGTGTTGTAAAAATTAGTGCTGCTAAAAAAGTGCAGGCCCGATATGTAAAAGTAGTAGCAACCAATACGGGCTTATGCCCTAGCTGGCACGCTGGTAATGGCGGAAAGGCTTGGTTGTTTTGCGATGAAATTACAGTTGAATAATTTGATGTAAACAAAATATAATATGCGATTTATTTATTGTTTTTTATTGTTATTAGCGTTTATGGCGGTGCAGGCGCAAACAAAGAGTTATAACAACGAATCTATTAGTTGGAATCATTCCTGGATTGTAAAAAGTACGCCCGCACAAAATTTACCCAATGTGCTTTTAATTGGGGATTCTCATGTTGAGCGCTATTATCCAGTGGTAAATAATTTATTAAAAGACAAAGCTGTTGTCAGTAAAATTACTACCTCATTAAGTATGGGCGATCCAACCTTTTTACCACAGCTTGCTGGTTTATTGGCGGGGCATACATTTGATTATATCTTTTTTAATAACGGCTTACATGGGGTTTTATTTTCCCCTAACGAGTATGCTGCAGATATTTCAAAAGTTTACAAGCTGCTCACTAAAAATAATCCAGCCGTAAGGGTAGTATGGGCTAATACCACAGCTAGGCGTGTGCCCAATAAACTAGACGCTTTTGATACCTATCACGCAGGTGTGATTGAAAGAAATAAGTATGTGAGTGATTTTTGCAATAAAAAAGGCATTACAGTGCTTGACTTTTTTGGTTTGACCGTTAACGATAAAAGCCTTTTTACCGGGGACGGTATTCATGTAAATGAACTTGGGGTTGCGGCTCAGGCTAAAATGATAGCGGATATAGTAAAATAATTTTTATTAGATTGTGTAACTTCTTATAAATTGAATCTATGTATGCAACTATTGCTTTTGCCATATCCATGCTTGGGGTATTTTCTATTTTTGAAAACATAAAAGGGAATCAAAAATTTAGTGTACTCAAGTATTACATACTGTTAACAATTATTTCTTTGACAGTATCCAGCTTTTTGGATTTTTTGGATCATTCTAACTATCATATTCCTTTTTACAAAGAAATTGTAAGAATTACAGGTGGCATACTATTAATAAATATGCTTTATTTAATTGTGATTAAAAAGATACCCCAATTTGTTATTATACTTGAGTTATTATATACCCTATTTTTTATTGTAGAAGTTTTTTTTGGATTTAAATTCCCTTTAATTAAGGATGAAAAAATTATTCATAATTTAAACTTAATACATAAGGTATTTTATGTTTTAACTTTTTTACTAATTTCTTGTTCCATTGCTTATTGCGCAATTCGGTTATTTAAAATTAGGCACAGTCAAAATTTGTATGATAGAAAAATAATTAAATGGGTTGCTGGAATACTTATTTCCTTAATTCTTTTAATTATAATTAATGTAACACTGATTATTTTAAGTATAAATGGAGTGGATACATCTTATGATAGCTCTATTATTACTTTATTCATAATTAGGACCTGTGTTTTAATATTCATTTTATTTAGGCCTCGTTTTTTAGATGATGATAGTATTGCTGTGTCATTTAATGATTTATTCCTTAAAAAGAATGCTATTTCGTTTGAAGATTTTGAGTTCCTGTTTTATAAGAATCATTATTACTTAAATATTGAGGCCAACCTAGATGATTTTGCTTTAAAGCTTAATCATACTAAGGAGGAAGTGCTTCAATTCATTAGTTCTCAGCTAGATCAAAGTTTTGCCGAACTCCTTAATCAAAATAGGGTTGAGTACTTAAAGCAGTTATTGCGGTCAAAAAAATATGAGTCATTTACCATTGAGGCACTCTCTGAAATGTCTGGGTTTGGTTCTAGAAGGAGCATGTACAATTACTTTAACAAATACGTTGGCATGACGCCTAGCGAATTTATTAATTCTATTAACTAATTGATTATCAGCTGTGCACAACCTATTTGCACAACGTGCATACCTTCGTTTACATCTACAATTTTGGCTTCGTTTAATTATCATACATATTGCAGCAACATAGAAAAATTTCTATGTCATTGTTCGTATCACTTTATTGAAATTACAATCTTGTATGGATAAAAATTTTGAAAAATTTAAGCTTTACATAGCTCCTTTTGGATTGAGTGATGCCAATTTTGAAGTTTTGGTTAGCTATTGCGAAACCATCCAGCTCAAAAAGGGTGATGTGGTTATGAAGGCCGGAGAGAAGCAGAGCTATATTTATTTTATTGTTAAGGGAATTGTCAGAAATTATGTGCTTTCACAAGAAGGAGAAATTAAAACCTATGGTTTTAGGGTAGAAAACATGCTCATTACGGGTTATGGATTACATAATTACAAGAATGACTATAGGGCTAAAGTAAACATTGAGTGTTTGGAAGAATGTACGCTAATAAAAATACCATTACAAGCCCTTAAGTTTATGGAAGAGCATAGTAAAGAAGCTCATAAAGTAGGAAGGTATTTAGCTGAAACCCATATTATTGAATTGGTAGATTTTATTATTGATATTGACACTTTACCCATTTTAGAGCGGTATAATAATTTAGAAAAAATATTTCCAAACATACACCAGCGAGTTGCTCAACACATCATTGCTTCTTATTTGAGAATCACACCTGTGCATTTGTCTAACATTAAAAAGCGGAACTTGCTTTTAAATAAAACAGTTGCCCCTTGATAGTTAGAAAAATTTCTAATTATTATTTTTTTATGTAACGTTATTAAAATAGTTTAACAGTTTTTATTTTTCGATAAACGTTAAACTATTTTAACATAGAAAAATTTCTACATGATTTTCTTTGTGCTTTAAAAGCATAAAATCATGTTCAAACGTATTATAGCTTCACTCCCCCCAGTTTTTTTATTATTTATTGTATTGTTTGCGAGTTGTACGAAAGAGGAGCCTCTTACACCACTTGCGCAAAATAAAATTTACTTGACCGGTGTAGGTGCCACACCTACCAAATGGTATTTAACGAGTTATGTATCTACAGCTACGGCACTTCCCTTAAACTATGCACAAAAGCGTTACTACAAAACTTTTGCTGCAAATAATATCTACAAAGACAGTGATGGTTTTGTAGGTTCTTGGGATATGCCAGGTACGGAGCAGCTTATAGAGCGCTACGTTAATTTCCCATCAGGCACACCTGCCACACAGTCTTATCAGATTGTTTCTATTACAGCTACTAATCTCATCATTTTACACAACTACAATGGTACACCAATCACAGCGGTATACACGGCAGGTAATTAGTTTGGTTGTTGTGCTACTATGTTGTAAAGGCCTTAGCGCACAAAACACAAACTCAATTAATACCGTATTTAGTATTGGATCTGTAGGAACTACAGGGTCTACCTCGCCTACATTTTCTGGACCGGTGGTACTAGACGCATCGTCTTGTATCAAACTCTCTAATGGATTAAGCACTTTTAATGCAACTACTGCAGGTTTATTTGTAAGTAGTTGTATTGTTCCGGCATTCACCAATACACCACTACAACTGATTTGTTATCCTAACCCTGTAACCACAACGGTATGGGTTAAAACAGCGCAGCCAGTGATTGAAACATCTGCCACGGTAAGTCTTGCACTTATTGGATCAGATGGTAAAACAGTAGGAGCGTACAATACAAGTGTTGCACAACTAAGTGCTGGCTACGCCATCAATGTTACAAATAAAGCAGCGGGCGTTTACTATATCCGCTACAAAGCAAATACTCAAACAGGCGAACTAAAAATTATTAAAGTTAATTAACAGGTACCCACTAATGACAAAGTTTATGTTAAAGAAATTCATCCAAACAGCGTTACTATTAGTTGTTTTATTTACAACAGTACACTCTTATGCACAGGTTAGCCAAGCACCTGATGGTATTCAGTTTCAGGCGTTAGCTACAGATGCTAATGGACACCCTGCAGCTGGTAGAGTGATCTATGTTAAAAACGCTATTGTTGCTAAAACAGCTACCGGTACGATTGTGTACGCCGAAACATTTAAAGTAACAGCGTCATCGGCTGGTATTTTTACCATTGTACTTGGTAAAGGAACCTACGCAAGTGGTGTAACTAGTATTGCTAATATAGACTGGGCTAATGGACCTTTCTTTTTAAATTTAAAGATAGCTGTAGAGCCAACAATACCCACAGCAAGTTGGAATGTAAACAATGAATACGTAGACCTTGGTACATCTCAGTTTTGGAGTGTGCCTTATGCACTTTATGCAGGTAGTGCAAAAGGATCAGATGGTAAACTAAATACTTCCGATACTGCTGCTATGCTTAAACCCTATTTTACTGCGGTTAACTTAAAAGCAAATATCGAATCTCCAACCTTTACAGGAACGGTAAGAGGTATCACCAAAGCCATGGTAGGCCTTGGAAATGTAGACAACACAAGTGATTTAGATAAGCCGGTATCAACTGCAACAAAGACAGCGCTTGATTTAAAAGCGAACACTGCTGATGTCAATATTTCATTAGCCTTAAAAGCAAACGCAACTGATGTTACTGCTGGTTTGGCTACAAAAGTTGATAAGGTTACAGATAAAGATTTATCTACTAACGATTATACCACTGTAGAAAAAACAAAACTTGCAGCCATTAGCGGAAACAATACGGGTGATCAAATAAATATTACAGGTAATGCTGCAACAGCCACTAAATTAGAAACTGGAAGATCTATTTCTTTAACCGGTGATGTAACTTATACGAGTAATTCTTTTGACGGCACTACAAATGCAACCGGTACCGCAACACTTTCTAATACGACTGTTACTGCTGGTTCTTATGGATCACCAACTGCTATTCCTTCATTTACAGTTGATACAAAAGGTAGATTAACAGCTGCTGGTAGTGTAGAAGTTACACTGGGAGTTTCATCATTAAATTACACATCAACAGCATCATATGCAGCAGGTGGAACAGTTAGTGGAACGAGCTTAACTCTAACAGCAGCGGACGTAACAAATCCAGGACTAATTTCTACTGGTACTCAAACCATTGCTGGTGCAAAAACATTTAATAGTGATATAAATGTAAATGGATTAACAGTAGGGAGAGGATCAGGTGGAATTTCAACAAACACAACAATTGGGAACTATTCACTTTACAGCAACACCACAGGATCTTCAAATGCCGCCAATGGGGTTTATTCACTATTTTCAAACACGACTGGCTCTAGAAACACAGCAAGTGGCTATCAAACACTTTATAGCAACACCACAGGAAGTTATAATACAGCATATGGAAATCAAGTACTTTATTCAAATACGACTGGAGGTTATAATACAGCCTTTGGTAATAATGCACTTAACGCAAATACCACAGGATATTATAACACGGCAGTTGGGAATCAAGCACTTTTGAGTAACACCACAGGACAAAGAAATATAGCAGTTGGACATTCTGCACTTTATAAAAATACTGAGGGATCGTGGAATGTGGCAATAGGAATCCAAGCACTTTATTATAATACCACAGGTGCTCAAAACATTGCAATTGGGAATAATACAATTAATTCCAACACCACAGGAATTAATAACATAGCATTGGGGATTAGCGCATTACAATATAGCACTTCAGGAAATTATAACATAGCAGTTGGGCAGAGTGCACTTACTTCTGAAAACACAGGGTCTTATAATATTGGAGTTGGCCGATTATCACTTCGTTATAATATTAGCGGAAGTCATAACATAGCAATTGGGGATCAAACATTAAATTTCAATACTGGATCAAACAATACAGCTTTAGGTAAATATGCTGGCTACAACTCGACATCTGGCGACAATAATACATTTATTGGTAATGATGCACAACCTTCTACTTCTTCAGTTAGTGATGAAATAACCTTAGGTAATGCAAGTGTGAATACATTACGAAGTAATGCATCGTCAATTACTTCCTTATCAGATAGAAGAGACAAAACAAATATTATTCCTATAGGTGAGGGCTTGGCATTTTTGAAGCAATTAAATCCAGTAAGTTTTACTTGGAATACAAGAGATAAAGCTAAAGTGGGTATTAAGTCCGCTGGTTTTATTGCACAAGAATTATTGGCTTTACAAAAGCAGTCAGCGATAGGTGATAATCTTGATTTAGTAAGTGAGAATAACCCTGAAAAATTAGAAGCGCGTTATAATAATTTATTACCAGTGATTGTAAAAGCCATTCAAGAAGAAAGTGCAGAAAAAGATAAAGAGATAAAAGCACTAAAAGAGCGGTTAAATAGTTTAGAAAAATTAATCAATGAATTGATTAATAAAAAGTAATTAATTACTAATCCCCCTAGAACATACACGGGATGATTGGCAAATGCTGGTCATCCCATTTTTTTATCCCTCATAACCCTCATCTTCTAATAAATCGGATCCATCTGCAGCAGCAGTGGCTAACTCATCGCAGCGGTTATTGTATGTATTATCTGCGTGGCCTTTTACCCAAACAAATTTGATGGTAAAATCTTTGGCAAGCGCTGCATAGGTTAGCCATAGGTCTTTATTTTTTTTACCCCCTTTAAAATTGGTTTTGATCCAGTTGTCGAGCCATTTTTTTTCGACACTGTTTACAATGTACTGGCTATCGGTATAAATAGTTATTGGAATATTTTTTTTGGTTACAGCCATGAGTGCTTGAATCACACCCATTAATTCCATGCGGTTGTTGGTGGTGTAATTGTATCCACCCCAGAGTTCCTTTATTTTATCACCCCAAATTAAAATGGCACCATAGCCACCATTGCCTGGGTTACCTCTCGATGAACCGTCTGTGTATATAACAAGTGGGTGTGTTCTTTTCTCCGTCATAGCTGGGTATAAAAATACGTTCTTTTGTCTTTTTTTTATATATTTAAGTATGTTATATGATTATATAATTATTGGAGCAGGCTCTGCAGGCTGTGTTTTGGCAAATCGGTTGTCTGAAAACCCAGCTACAAAAGTGCTATTAATAGAAGCTGGTGGACCCGATTCTAAAATGGAAATTAATATTCCGGGCGCTTATTCAAAATTAAATAATACAGAAGTTGATTGGGCTTTTTGGACAGAACCTTGCGAAACGGTTGGCAATAGAAAATTATTTATTCCAAGAGGTAAAGTGTTAGGAGGTTGTAGTGCAACCAATGCAATGGCTTATGTACGGGGTAATAAAAAAGATTATGATGATTGGGCCGCATTTGGTAACGAAGGTTGGGATTATGCATCGGTTCTTCCATATTTTAAAATGTCGGAGAACAATCAAAATTTTACAAATGAATTTCATGGTACGGATGGGCCTATGCATGTAACACATGCAGCGTCGCCTTCAAATGTAGCTACTGCATTTGTTGAAGCCTGCGCAGAGAAAGGTATACAGCCCAATCCAGATTATAATGGGGCAGAGCAGTTGGGTGCGAGCTTATTGCAATTTACTATTAAAAATAACCAGCGCCATAGTACAGCTGCTGCTTTTTTAAAACCTATTCGCAAAAGAAAAAATTTAATTGTTTTAACACATACCTTTGTTAAAAGAATTTTATTTGAGTCAGGTGTTGCAGTTGGGGTAGAAGTGAAAAATAAAAATAGTCAAACAGAAATTCATAATTGTAATAAAGAAGTAATTGTTTCAGCAGGTGCGATCCAATCCCCGCAAATTTTAATGCTATCTGGAATTGGTGACACCAATGAGTTGTCAAAGCATGGCATTATAACTGTTAAACATTTACCTGGTGTTGGTAAAAATTTACAAGATCATGTATGGAGTGGTGCAAGTGCATTAGCTAGTGTTCCAACAGGGAATGATCTTTTAAAACCCACTAAAATGGTGATGGCAGGGGTACAACATGTATTGTTTAAAACAGGACCATTATCCAATAGTCCGCTCGAAGCCAATGCTTTTTTAAAAATTGAGGAGGATGGAAGCTTGGGAGAAGGGCAGCCTAATATCCAGTTCCATTTTGTGCCACTTACCATCAAACCTGATTATAGTACAGATATTTATAATGTTAATACGTATCCTACATACAGTGGATTTTCAATTATGTCTATTATACTCCACCCAAAAAGTAGGGGTCAGGTAAAGCTAAAATCTTCAAATCCATCGGAACCGCCTAGCATCCAACTCAATCCATTGTCAGATATTGATGACCGGACAATGCTTCTTAAAGGCCTAAAAAAGGCCATTGAAGTGCTCCATTCGCCTGCTTTTGATGCGTATAGAGATGGTGAAATGCTACTTCCAAAAGCACCAGTTTCTGATCAAATTATCAATGAACACATCAATAAATCACTCGAAACCCTATACCATCCAGTAGGTACTTGTAAAATGGGGAATGACACACAAGCTGTTGTAAATCATTTACTTAAAGTGCATGGAATAGCTAATTTAAGGGTTATTGATGCTTCCATTATGCCTACCATTGTATCTGGTAATACCAATGCAGCTAGCATTATGATTGCTCAAAAAGGGGCAGACATGATAATCGGTTAAATTTTTAAAACTATTGTGTGATAATTACACATTGTTTATTAATTTAGCGAGTAATAAAACGATTGTGTTGTCTAAGGAAAAGATTTTGAATACCCTTCCAAAAAAAGAGGTGACTGTAATTGCATCGCCTAGTCTTGTTAAGCAAAAGGCTAGTGGTTTTATATTGACACTTCAGCTCAGGTTTACTACACAATTTGGCCAAAATATATATGTTGTTGGAAATCATCCACTCTTAGGAAACAACGACATCGAAAAAGCCGTTCCTTTACAATATTTCAACGAAAAATACTGGATGCTAAATATTCCATTTGGCGCTAAAGATCTCATAAATCAAGCTATTAGCTATCAGTATTTGATAAAAAATGCGGATGGAACTATTAGTTATGATTGGGGTAATGACAAAACATTTAACCCTTCAACAATAAAGTGCAAAGAGCTTTTATTTATTGATAGTTGGAACGCCGCAGGTTATTACGAAAATGCATTTTATACAGAACCATTTAAAAATGTATTATTAAAAAATAGTTTTGCAACCATTGATGTTATACAACCAAAGTTGGTAACACATCAATTAAAAGTAAAGAGTCCATTACTTACCCCAACGCAAACCATTTGTTTACTAGGTGATAACAAACATTTGCGTGCATGGGATGCAAAAGATCCAATTTTACTTTCACGAAACGATGGGGAAGACTATTTTTCGGTATCACTTGATTTATCAAAAGCTACCTTTCCAATTTCATACAAGTACGGGGTATATGATGTTGTAAAAAAGTCATTTGTTGTTTTTGAAAAGGATAACAATAGAGTTTTAACAGATGCTGCAGGTAAAGATAAATTTGTTGTAGTCAATGATGGCTTCACCTATTTGCCCAACGATACATGGAAAGGAGCAGGTGTAGCTATTCCTGTTTTTAGTTTGCGATCTAATAACGGACTAGGCGTGGGAGAGTTTACGGATATTAAATTGTTAGTAGACTGGGTAAAAAAAGTTGGACTTAAAAAAATCCAATTACTGCCCATTAATGATACCACCGCAACGCATTCATGGAAAGACTCTTACCCTTATGCAGCTATTTCTGCATTTGCGTTACATCCAATCTATCTAAACCTAGATACTTTAATTCCTACTTCTAATATAAATTTAATTGCAAAACTTAGTGACGCGAAGCAAAAACTAAATGCACTTTCTGTTGTTGATTATGAAGAAGTAGTAAAAATAAAGTACCAGATTTTAGATGAGGTATATGCGTTAATAGGTGAAAAATCGCTTGCTAGCAAAGGGTTTAAAGATTTTTATACCAAGCACCAGCATTGGTTAGAACCCTATGCTGCGTTTTGTTATTGTAGGGATAAATATGGCACCATCGATTTTAATCAATGGCCAACACATAATACCTATTCAGAATCAGATTTTAAATCTTTGGTTGAACCCGATGCAGCAGTAAAATTAATTATAGAAAAATATTATTTTATTCAGTACTTACTTGATGTTCAATTAAGAGAAGCTACTGCATATGCGCATGAAAACGGCGTTATTGTAAAAGGAGATATTGCCATTGGTGTTTACAGATATGGCGTTGATGCATGGCAACATCCTAATTTATTTCACATGGGTATGCAAGCCGGTGCTCCTCCCGATGATTTTGCTGTAGCTGGGCAAAACTGGGGTTTCCCCACGTACAATTGGGAAGAGATGACCACCAATGGTTTTGCATGGTGGAAGCAGCGCTTCGAGCAAATGAGTTTGTATTTTGATGCATTTAGAATTGATCATATTTTAGGTTTCTTTAGAATTTGGAGTATACCTATGGACGCTGTTGAAGGAATTTTGGGGCACTTTGTTCCTGCTATTCCTGTTCATGAAAATGAATTAAAGGAGCGTGGTATTTATATCAGTGCGCAAGACTTTGCTAAGCCTATCATTACAGATAAAGTGTTGTGGGATTATTTTGGTTACGATAATGAAGTGGTAAAAGCTGAGTTTTTAATGTATGATGGTTTTGGAAAGTATACTTTAAAATCAGCTTTTGCAACCCAGCGTTTGGTTGAAAAACATTTTTCGGCTTTACCTATTTCTGATTATCATCAAAAAATAAAGCAGGGTTTATTTAATGTAATAAGCAATGTATTATTTATTGAGGCCAAAGAAAAAGCATACGCGGGTGGACCCTTTTATCATTTGCGGTTTGGCATCGAAAATACGGCTGCATTTAAAGGACTAGATCAAGCGGTGCAGCACCAACTAAAAGAATTATACGTCGATTATTTTTTTAGAAGACAGGATGATTTTTGGAAAAAAGAAGCACTCAATAAACTACCTGCACTTAAGCGTGTAACCAATATGCTCGTTTGTGGTGAAGACCTTGGTCTTGTACCTTCTTGTGTGCCAGATGTCATGCATCAATTAGGCTTATTAAGTTTAGAAATTCAGCGGATGCCAAAAAATCCGCATACGCCCTTTTTTCATCCAAAAGACGCGCCGTATTTAAGCGTTGTAACGCCTTCTACACATGATATGAGTACCATTAGAGGATGGTGGGAAGAAAATGCACATCAAACACAGGCTTTTTACAATCATATTTTAGGTGAGTCCGGAAAGGCGCCGCAGTTTTGTGAAGCACATATCAATAAGGCGATAATTATGCAGCATTTGTATGCACCTGCTATGTGGACTACTTTTCAATTACAAGATTTATTAGGTATCGATGCTCATTTGCGCAGACAAAATCCCCAAGACGAGCGTATCAATGTGCCTGCCAATCCTACACATTACTGGCAGTACCGTATGCATATGACCCTCGAAAATTTATTGGAGCAAGACGGATTTAATAATGAACTACAGGCTTGTATCGCTTCTAGTGGTAGGGCATAAGAGGCCATTGTACTGCTTTCTGCTTTATATTTGTCCATCCTAAATAATTAGCATTGCAACTCAATTATAAATCTATTGCCTTACCGTTCGAGTATCCATTTACCATTTCAAATGGTCGTACAAAAACGCATCAGCCTTCTTTAGTTGTTTCTTTATCACTGGGTAATTTTACTGGTTTTGGGGAAGCCCCTGCCATTGTATATTACGATATCACTGTCGAAAAAATGATTGAAGACCTTGAGTCAAAAAGAGCGATGGTTGAAAAATTTGCGCTTACAGATCCTGCGCGTTATTGGCATTATTTACATCATTTGTTTCCGCAGAATCCCTTTTTAGTATCGGCGCTTGACATGGCCTGCTGGGATTTGTATGGCAAAATGAAGGGGCAGCCACTCTATTTATTATGGAATACAAGCTGGCAAAATACACCTGTAACAGATTATACCATTGGCATTGACACCATACCAAAAATGCTGGAAAAAATGAATGCCAAACCTTGGCCGGTATACAAAATAAAATTAGGCACGCCAGAGGATATTGAAATCATGGAAGCCTTAACAGGGTCTACTAGTGCTGTTTTTAGGGTAGATGCCAATGCTGGTTGGACCACCGAAGAAGCGCTTTTAAAAATCCCCATACTTGCAAAAATGGGTGTCGAATTTATTGAGCAACCACTTGCCAAAGACAATTGGGAAGGCATGAAAATATTATTTGAAAAATCGGAGCTTCCCTTATATGCCGATGAAAGTTGTGTGATGGAATCCGATGTTCAAAAATGCGCAGGACATTTTCATGGTATTAATATTAAGCTTACCAAATGTAGTGGACCTACACCTGCACTTCGCATGATTGAAACTGCCCGCGGCCTCGGTTTAAAAGTGATGATGGGCTCTATGAATGAGTCTAGCATTGGCTCTGCAGCCATTGCACATTTTTTACCACAACTTGATCATGTAGATATGGACGGGCCTTTATTACTTTCGCAAGATATCGCTACAGGCATCACATTTGATAACGGTATAGTTACCCTAACAGATAAGCCTGGTTTAGGCATTACGCTACTATAAATTACTACAGATGACTCCAGAGCGCTACAACCGTATGTTATCGGTTATAAAAAATCGACAAGTCAATTTAACGGTGGTGATGGAAAATGTAAATGATCCACACAATATTTCGGCAGTTATGCGTACTTGCGATGCGGTAGGTATTCAGGATATTTATATCCTCAACACTAAAATTGCAAAGCACGATTATTTTGGTGTTAAAAGTAGTAGCAGTGCCGCTAAATGGCTAACGGTTCATCAGTTTACCAACGCCCAAGAATGTTTTACGGCACTTCGTAAAAATTATAATAAAATTTACACGACACATTTGTCAAGTGACGCCGTTAGTTTATATGAAATTGATTTTGCAGATTCGGTTGCCCTTGTTTTTGGTAATGAACATGATGGCGTAAGTGAAGAAACAATTGCACTTGCCGATGGTAATTTTATTATTCCGCAACTAGGATTTATCAAAAGCCTCAATATTTCGGTAGCCTGTGCTGTTTCAATTTATGAAGCACATCGTCAAAAAATGGCAGCTGGTCATTACAAAACGCAAACAATGTCTATGGAGCGACAAGAAAATTTGCTCGCAAATTGGTGCTCCGACGATTAATTTTTGAGGATTAATTTTTTACAGACTGATTTTTTTGCTTGGTTAAATAGGTAATACTCACGTTTAATTCAAATCCAATGAGTAGGATGAGTGAGTTGATATACATGAGCAGCATAATAATTAATACGGTTCCAATAGAGCCATATACTTTATTGTAATTTGAACTTGCAAACATGTCTACCCAGTATGAAAATACCAATGTGGTGAGTAGGGTAAGTGTAGTTGCTAAAAATGATCCTGGCGACACAAACGGCCATCTTTTTTTAACAGAAGGAGCGTAGGTATAGATAAGTGAAATGCCTGTAAACAATAGCCCAATAATAATGGACCAGCGAACACCATTCCAATAAGGAAGGGTTGTTTTTCTTTTTAGTTGGAACAGGCTTCTTACTAGTGTGGCAAGTTGTTCTTGACCAATTAAAATTAAAGAGGAAGCAATAATCAGTACAATTAAAATAGCTGTTAATCGTATGGCTCTCCAACGCCTATGCATGAAAAATCCTTTTTGTTCTTGAATGGATCTATCAAATGTTCTGATAATACCCATCATGGCATTGGATGCATAAAAGATGAGTAAGAGAAAACCAAAAGAAAAAATTCCTACGTGTTTTACCAATAAATCGTTAATTAGATTTTTGATAAACGAATAGGTTTGGCTATTGGGAGTAATGTCTTTAAAAAGTTTTAATACCTGTGCCTCTACTTTAAACGAAGTTGGAAAGTATGGTATCAGTGAAAACAAAAATAGCATAGCAGCGGGTAATGCCATAATTAGGTTAAACGTAATGGCAGAAGCTCTTTCATTTAATCCTACTTTATTGATTTGTCTGAAAAAAAATAGTACAACATCATATACAGGCATGCCTCTAAAGCCAGGTATCACCATTGTTTTACTTTTTTTAATAACGTAATCGATAGGCCCCCAGGTTAATATGATGCGGTGTAATTTTATCACGGAGTTTGATTTTTTTTGGCCATATAAATGTCAAGTGCTTTTTGATATTCTTTGGCGTATCGATTATGCTCCTCATACGTTGGACTAAAATGGTGCATACCACTAAAGTCGCTTTTAGCTACAAAATATAAATAGTTGGTACTTGGTGCATTGAGCACAATATCTATTGTTGCTGGTAGTGGTGTACAAATAGGACCAGGAGTTAATCCTTTTTTACGATAGGTATTGTAGGGTGAAGGGTTCGATAAATACTTCTCATATATACGCGTGATACTAAAATTCTTCATAGCAAATTTAATGGTAGGGCATGCTTGAAGTGGCATGTCTTTTGCAATTCTGTTTATGTATACGCTTGCAATTTTATATTTATCAGACACTACATTGGTTTCTTCATCCACAATAGAAGCCAACGTGTAAGCTTCTATATCCGTTAGATGTTTAGATTGTAATTTATTACGGCGGTCTATGTTATCCCAAAATTTTTCTTGGTATAACTTTAGTTTGGTTAAAATTTGTTTGAATGGGGTATCCCAGTAAAATTGATAGGTATCTTGAATAATAAGTGTAAAAACGGTGTTGGTATCAACGCCAAAGGGTTGCAATGAATCGTTGTTTGAAATAAATTGCATTACGGTGGCAGAATCTGTAGAAAATTGATTCCCTATCAATTGCGCAAAGTCTTCTTTGGTTCTTATTTTATTGATCACCAGTTTTACTTCCGCTACACGACCGTTTTTTAGCATTCTAGCTATTTGCCAAGCTGTTTGTCCTTGTTTTAATTGGTATTTGCCAGGCCTTACCACCTCCCAATTGGGAAGTACTTTTGAAAGTATCCAAATTCCCAGGCCATTTTTAATCAATCCTTTTTCACTTAAATATCCAATGACCGCTGCTTTTTTGACAATGGACTGATCTACGGTAAATGATTTTTGCGTTCCAGAAAAATTAGTGATAGGAGAAAATATACTCCAGGTAGTAACAATGCTTGCTAGCACCATTAATAGTATGAGTAACGTTCCTAATTTTTTCATTGTTTCAATTTAAACAAAAAACCCTGACTGCAAGTACAGACAGGGTTTTAAATATCAAAAGTTTAATTTATCTTTTTATGGTATCTGCAGTTTTAGCCGGATTAGGAGCTGGAGTTGCAGGAGCTGAACTTGAAGTGTTTACTTTTTGAATGATAGAATCTTCTGTCGCTGCACTTGTACCGCCTTTTAAGAAAAGGGTAGAGAGTAAAGCCAAAATAGCAATAATGGCTGCAAACAACCAAGTACCTTTTTCTAAAACGTCAGTGGTTTGTTTAACACCCATAAATTGGTTGCTAATACCACCTACATTACTTGATAATCCACCGCCTTTTGGGTTTTGGATTAATACTACAAAACCTAAAGCTACACAAGCAGCTACTATTAACACTAGAAACAAAATAGTCATCTTATAATCCTTTTAATTGTTGAATCTTGGCAGCAAAATAAACGGATTTTTCAGGATTTATGAAACTTAATTTTTGGTAGAGCTGAATTGCCTTTTCTCGGCGACCCTGTTTACCAAGTACTTCTGCCATCGTTTCGGTTACAACCTCCCTTGATTCGTTCGACTTTTCGGCAATGGTTACCACGGCTTTTTCTATGTCTGATTCACTAGAAAAGGGTGTATCCGCCTCAAATTCAGCTGTTGTTGGGCCTTCTGAAGCCGGATGCTTGACTTCTTTTAGCCAATCTGTGAACTTCTTAAGCTTGGTTGACAATTCGTCTTGATGACCCTGATTTAGGTCTATTTTGATGCCTTGTGAGGCAAAATAATCGATCGTATGGTATAAAACCGGTGATTCTATCTCCAAAATTTGGTCTGGCGTAACCGGTTTGTTGTAATCGGCGAGCTGTTTGCTAATAACATTACTGATAGCAGAAGGTACAGGGGCCGTAAGTATGTGCTGAAACCAACCGGTATTTCCGATGGCCAATGCCGCTTTACTCGTTTCAGTGCCTTTTTGATGGTTTTTAGCCGCTGCCAATACGGTTGCTGGAGCAAAAAACGGGTATTGTTTATGGAGGGTTTCTAGTAATTCTACAGAAACAGCATTCAGGTTTTCTTTGCCTGTCAGGTGTTTTGCAACTAAATTACTTGAATGACTCATGCTTTATTGAATAGGGGTTAAAAGTACAAATAGATTACCAGTTTGAGAAAATACGGTTAAACATATCGTCAATTAAACTTCTGACCATTTCGTCAAGGAGTTTAGACTCGGCTTGGGTTAGGGTTAAATTGGCGTCAAAGTCAAAACTTCTGCTCACGTCAAACTCTTCGGTTTTATTGGTAAGCGTATTTCTAAAAATGATGTGTACGGTAACGGTTAATCGATTGGTGGAGGCTTGTTGATTACTTACACCTACCGTTTGTGATGCATCATAATTGGTGATGGTACCACTAATTACATAATGTGCATCATCGCTTGTGGTTCTAGTAAGTTTTGTTTGGCTGGCAATTTTTTGCTGCCATTTATCATTGAGTTTAGGGCTCAATTGCGGATTCACATAACGCGCTCTATTTTCTATAAATCCAAGCTTTATGGTTTTTACGGCCGGATCAATACTGGCGTCGTTAAATTTATAAATACCACAGCTAGTAAGTAGTAGGGCAGCTATGATAAATAGGTTGAAGTATTTTTTTGTTTGTCTCATGCTAGGTGATTTAGTCTTCAATATTAATCTTCAATGTCGTATTCTTTTAGTTTTCTGTAAAGCGTTCTCTCACTAATTCCTAAATCTAAAGAAGCATCTCTTCTTTTTCCTTTATGTTTTTTGAGCGCTTTTAATATCAGTTCTTTTTCTTTATCAATAATATTTAAAGACTCTTCAATTTCTTCGTGTTGGTGCATTTCATTTTCTTGCAATAAAACGGGTTTCTCAGCTGCTGAACTACTCGGTGGTGCAATAAAATGTTGTGGATTGTGGTCTACTTCGTGACCCGTAAAATCTTGTAAAATAGGTGCTCTGGTAAAATTGGCTGAAGTGCCTGCTAATGAAGGATTTTGGAGTATTTCAACAAACATTTTTTTGAGCTCTGTTACATCTTTTTTCATGTCAAAAAAGAGCTTGTATAAAATTTCACGCTCATTTGCAAATTCGCCACCTTGGTTTTGACCAGCCAGTACGGGCATTCTAGAAAATTTACTTTGATCCGGTAAAAATCCTTTTAGGGTAGTAGCGTTGATTAAATTTGTATTGCTTAGTACAGAAATTTGCTCTGCAATATTTTTTAGTTCACGCACATTACCCTGCCACTGATGATTGATAAGTATTGCTTTTGCTTCATCGTCTAATTGAACCGGTGTTGTTTTATAACGTTCTGCAAAGTCTACCACAAATTTTCTAAAAAGCAAACTGATGTCTTCTTTGCGATCTCTTAAAGATGGGACACGAATTGGTACGGTACTTAAACGGTAATATAAATCTTCTCTAAATCTTCCTTTTTGTGTAAACTCTAAAAGTTCTCGATTGGTTGCTGCAATTACGCGAACATCTGTTTTTTGTACTTTAGATGAACCTACTCGAATAAACTCGCCGGTTTCTAAAACGCGAAGTAAACGAGCTTGGGTGCCAATGGGCATTTCACCAATTTCATCTAAAAAAATAGTACCACCACTAACGGTTTCAAAATATCCTTTTCGGCTATCAACAGCGCCCGTAAAGGATCCTTTTTCGTGACCAAATAATTCAGAATCGATGGTGCCTTCTGGAATAGCGCCACAGTTTACCGCAATAAATGGATTGTGTTTACGCGCCGATAAAGCATGAATAATTTGAGAAAAAACTTCTTTACCCACGCCACTTTCACCCACAATTAACACCGTTAAATCGGTGGCCGCCACTTGCACGGCCGTGTTGAGTGCATGGTTTAATGCAGGTGCATTACCAATGATGTTAAATCTGTTTTTTATACTTTGAAGATCCATAATTGACCTTGTTAAATTTGTTCAAATAATACTATGCAACCTCTACGCCAAGTAAAGTAGTTCTGGTATAGCTCGTTACTTTTACCAGCGCATATTTGCCTTTTAAATCGATACCCGCTGTTTTAGGAAACACCAATACTTTATTTTGTGATGTGCGTCCTGACCAATCGTTTTCATTTTTTCGGCTATTGCCATCTATCAATACTTCAAATACAACACCTACGTCTTTTTGATTGCTAGCAGTAGAAAGTACGCCTTGCATATCCACAATTTCTTGAAGCCTTCTTTTTTTAACGGGCTCAGGAATGTCGTCGGTATATCTTTTGGCAGCAAGGGTTCCAGGCCTTTCACTGTAAAAATACATATAGCTCATGTCGTATTTACAATGTTCCATGATGCTTAAAGTATCTTGATGATCTTCTTCGGTTTCGGTACAAAAACCTGCAATAATATCAGAACTAATACCGCAGTTGGGGATGAGTTCAAAAATGCGATTCACTTTAGCAATATACCATTCACGCGTGTACGTTCGGTTCATAAGTTGTAAAAGTCTAGTGCTTCCACTTTGAACTGGCAAGTGAATATGTCTGCAAATGTTGGGGTATTTAAGAATGGTATGTAATACTTCGTCGGTAATATCTTTAGGATGCGAAGTGCTAAACCTGACACGAAGGCTAGGGTCAATGAATGCTACTTTTTCCAGTAACATCGCAAAAGTTACGGCCTCATTATTTTGCTCATTGATCCAGTGGTAACTGTCTACGTTTTGACCTAGTAAGGTTACTTCTTTGAATCCTTTATTAAATAAATCGGTGGCTTCTGCAACAATCGAATGCGCGTCTCTACTTCTTTCTCTACCTCTCGTAAATGGTACCACGCAAAAACTACACATGTTATTACAACCACGCATGATGGAAACAAAAGCACTAATACCATTACTATCAAGTCTTACAGGCGCAATATCTGCGTATGTTTCGTCTCTACTAAGTAGGACATTGACTGCTTTTTGTCCTGTTTCTGCTTCTTCAATGAGTCCTGGAAGGCTTCTGTAGGCATCAGGACCTACCACCATATCCACCAATTTTTCTTCCTCTAATAATTGAGATTTAAGCCTTTCCGCCATACAGCCTAGCATGCCAATTAATGTGCCTGGCTTTTGCTCTTTAATTTTTCTAAACTCTGTGAGGCGTTTGCGAACGGTTAGTTCGGCTTTTTCTCTGATAGAACAGGTATTTAAAAATATAAGATCCGCATCTTCCAAATTTCTTGTAGCACCATAACCTTCTTTATTTAAAATAGAGGCTATCACTTCACTATCTGCAAAGTTCATAGCACAACCATAGCTTTCGATATAAAAGCTTTTCTTATACGTATTGGGATCGCTTGAGAAGGGTTTGAAAGCTTCTCCTTGTCTATGTTCGTCGTGATCTTTGCCTACTAAAGTGATGGTTTCCATCCTTACTAACTGATTTAATGGCAAAATTAACATAAAATCACTGATTTGTGCCAGTTTGTCAGCTATAAAACGCTAAAAATTCTGTTAATCAATTAGTTTTGCAAATAATATAACTTTAAGGGCATGAAGTATGGCTTAACCTTATTGGTTGTTTTTTTTATTGGAAGTCAGGCTTTTGGCCAGGAAATGCTCAATAAAATCAGAAACGAGTCGGCGCGTACCATCCGAAAAGATGGCGATACTGCTTTTTGGCGTTGGAAAAGAGGCGGTATATTTAATGCAAATTTATCTCAAGGGTCACTTAGCAACTGGGCAGCGGGGGGTGATAATTTTTCATTGTCCGTTAATAGCTATTTCAACTACTTTTTATACTATAAAAAAGGTCGTCAAAATTGGGACAATAATTTTGATATGAATCTTGGTTATGTTCAAACCACTAGTTTGGGTAGCCGTAAAAACGACGATCGTTTTGATATCTTAAGTAAATACGGATATAAAATTGATAGCACGGGAAAATGGTATATGTCTGGGCTATTTAATTTTAGGTCACAATATTTTGACGGGTATACGTATTCCAATAATGTACCCAATTTTGCATCTTCTTTTTTATCACCTGCCTACATTTTTTTATCGGCGGGGTTTGATAGTAAAACGTCCGATAAGTTATCCATTTTCTTATCACCACTTACAGCACGTTGGACCATTGTTGCTAATAATATACTAGCCGCACAGGGTAAATACGGGGTACCAAAAGGTCAAAATGTAATGCAGGATGTTGGTTTGTTTGCTACTATCAACCACAATAATGTCATCGCCAAAAATATAAATTATAGAGGTCGTTTAGATTTGTTCTCTAACTATTCAAACAAACCAGAAAATATTGACGTTTTTATGACCAATTTTTTCTCCTTTAAAATCAATAAATATTTTTCGGCGAATTACAACCTCGATTTAATTTACGATGATGATGTTAGGCTTTTTGGAGAAAATAAAAATGCGCCTGGTATGCAAATTAAAAGCATGATGGGTATTGGATATACTAGGCCTTTAAACATCAACAAAAAAATGCCCAACGGAACTACTAAAAAAGAAATCCGTTAATTTACTGGGCTCGTTATTTTTTTGCCTCTACTTTTAGTGTGTGTTTTATTTTATTGGCCTTGTACCTAAGGTCTTGATAGTCTTTGTGCATGATGGTTACATGGCCCATTTTACGACCAGGCTTGGTTTGCTTTTTACCATACAAATGCACAAACACATTATCCATACTTAATACATCAGCAAGGTTTGTGTAAACCGCATCGCCACTATGTCCTTCGGCACCTAAAATATTTACAATAGCAGAAGGAAGTATGGCGTCCGGATTACCTAATGGATAATTGAGCATGATGCGCCAAAGCATATCGTATTGGCTCGAATAGTTTGCTTCAATACTATGGTGTCCACTATTATGAACCCTAGGCGCCGTTTCGTTTACAAAAACTTCTTCGTCTTTGGTAACAAATAATTCTACCGCAAATAGTCCTGGGCTGTTAAATGCCTTTACAAGTTTTAATGCAATGGCCTCTGCCTTCCAAGCAACTTTTTCTGGAATGATAGCCGGGCTAATTTGGTAGTCGAGTAAGTTTAATACAGGATCAAAAATCATTTCGGCAGGCGGGTATAAAGTTGCAGAACCATCCTGTGCAATGGCCACTATCATGGCAAGTTCTTTATCAATGGCAACCATTTTTTCTAGTACCGAAGGGGCGTCAAAACCTTTATCAAAATCATCTGTAGTTTTAATAATTTGAACCCCTTTACCATCATAACCACCTTCGCCTAATTTGTGCACGGCAGGTAAAAATGCGTGGTGATGCGGTAAGCTTTCTTTGGTATGTGTTACTACAAAATCGGAAGTAGGAATTTCATTGACCTGGTAAAATCCTTTTTGCTTGATTTTGTTTTTGATAATTTTAATGGCACTTGGTTTTGGAATAATTTTTACACCTTCTGCTTCCAATTTTTCTAATGCTTCAATATTTACATTTTCAATTTCGATGGTTAATACGTCTACTTTTTTACCAAATGCATATACGTCATCAAAATTGGTAATGTCACCAAGTATAAAATGATGGCATAAATGTGCGGCAGGGCAGTGTGGGTCGTTTTCTAAAACAAAAGTTTCAACAGTATAATTTGCTGCTGCTTGTAAGAGCATCCTACCCAGTTGTCCGCCACCTAAAATACCTGCCTTCATTGAAATATTTTTTGCAAAGTTACAATTTTTGTTTCCACTTTTGTTTCCATCCCTGATAGAGTTGCTGCGCATCTGGAGTGAGGTCTAAATAAAATACGCCGCTAATCATGAGTATAGAAAATAATCCTCCTTTTAAAAATATGCCTGTCCAACCAGTAATACCATCAAAAGCAAAATAAGTAATGGCATAAGCAGTAGCGCCCAAAAGGAGCGTGTAGGCTGTTTTACGTGTAAAAGGTTGCATATTAAACTTGCGCCTCAGAAATTCGAACCTGATAAAATTATACGTTCCGTATGCAAACAGTTCGGCAAATGCAGAACCTATAATACCATAATTTTTGATTAGGTAATAAGTGAGTGGTAACCTTAGCGCTAAAAGTACAACACCGCTATAAAAATCGAAACGCCAAAAAGTTGAGGTATTAATAACAATCGCATTAAGTCCAGTACCTGCATCAATAATGCGCACCATACTTAAAACAAATATGACACCAAGGCCATCTAGGTATTCTTTTTGAATGTGTAACGCAATCATGCCTTCTTTGGCATTGAGCCAAATATTGCCAAAAATAAAAAGCGCCATGATTAATAAATTAATGCAAGAGCGCGCATAAATGCGGTTGATTTCTGGAAAATTTTTATCCTTCCATGCTTTAGACAATACACCAATTGAAACCGCTTGAATGCTTCGTTGTGGCACTTGAATAAGCGCTGCTGCATACTGTGCCCAAACAAAAATACCTACTTCGGCGAGGCCTAGCATACCCGCAATTAAAAAGCTATCGATGGTGGCAGCAAGGGCTGCAATAAGTGCGCCTCCAAATACAAGTACCTGAATTGAAACCATTTTTTTCCAAAACTTTTTAGTTACGCGGCTTATGGTTGTTGGAAAATGTAGCTTGCCGGATTTTACCAAGTAACTCAGTAAAATAAAAAACAGTATCAAATATTGGATAGAGAATAAGTAAATAAATATTGTAAAATCGATGACTTTTAAATAAAATAGTGCAATTAAAACAGCGGTTAAAAGCCTCAGTCCAGTTTCTTTTAAAAAGTTAGAAACCACAGATAGGTTTAGTGCCCAGCTAAAACTTTCTAGTACACAAAAAAACAGCATCCCCATGGCAAATGGAAACATCCAAAAATAATAATCAAGAATCAGTGGCGATTTAACATGGTATTTTTCAATAAAATAAGGTTCAAAATAAACACCGCAGGCAAGCACTACAACAAATCCAATGATGGATAAAAAAAACGACCAGGTAATCAGGTCAATTTCTTTTTCTTGGAGGTTGTCTTTGTAATATGGATAAAATTTATAAATAATGGGCACCACACCTAAAGATCCAAAAGCAAACATATTTTGGGCAAAATCGGTAAAGATGCGCGTAAGTCCATATTCGGCAGGCGTGAAAGATCCATTTCGGGTAAAAAAATAGTTGTTGACAAAGCCAATAGCAAACCCAACATACACTAGAATGCTGGAAATGATGGTTTGTTTTCTAATGCTGCCCATGAACTATTTTATCTACTTTTTTACGTGAACTTGAGGTTATGATCGCTTAAAAATAGGATATTCGGTGCCAAGATGCACCAGAGCGCCCTATATAATGCTGTTAAAACGCCTAAACTCATTGTTTTATTGGGTTTAGTGCTTTGTATGTTTACGTCTTGTACTCAAAATACGGCTACTTCAAAAAATGTTTTTAGTTACAATGAGGCCACCGGTATTGCAACACTGGATCCGGCATTTGCTAAAAATCAATCCATTATGTGGGCGGTGCACCAAATGTATAATACCCTTGTAGAAATTGACAGCAACCTAAATATTGTACCATCGCTGGCAAAATCCTGGGAGGTAAGCGAAGACCGTAAAACCTACCGTTTTCATTTGCGCACCAACGTTTATTTTACAAATGATGACGCGTTTAAAGGAGGCAAAGGACGACAAATGATTGCCGCAGATGTAGCTTATAGCCTAGGTAGAATTATAGATAAAACAGTAGCAAGTAGTGGCGCATGGATATTTAATAACCGGGTAGATTCGGTGACGCCTTTTGTGGTGATAAACGACTCTACTTTTGAACTAAGGTTGCAGCGCCCGTTTCACCCCATCATGGGCATATTAAGCACACAGTATTGTAGTGTGGTACCTAAAGAAGTGGTTGAAAAATATGGGAAAGATTTTAGGAGACATCCATGTGGTACCGGGCCTTTTACACTCAAATCTTGGGATGAAGGAGAGGCACTTATACTTCACAAAAATAAAAATTATTGGGAGCTCGATACGGCCGGTGTTAGATTACCTTATATCGATGCTGTAAAAATTAATTTTTTTGACAACAAAGCCACCGAGTTTTTACAGTTTAGACAAGGCAAACTTAGTTTTGTAAATGATATTGACGCTTCTTTCAAAGATGAAATTTTAACCAAGAACGGAACGCTCCGAAAAGACTGGGAAGGAAAAATCAATTTGTTAAAGCATCCTTATTTAAACACCGAGTATTTTGGAATTGTAGTAGATAATAATAACCCAATTACTAAAGGCGCAGCCACCAGTAATAAACTTGTACGTCAGGCTATGAACTATGCCATCAACAAAAAACAGTTGATGATGTATATGCGTAATTCAATTGGTATTCCGGCCCAGGCTGGATTTGTGCCTGCGGGTCTTCCGTCTAATAATGTTGATTATGTAAAAGGCTATAACTACAATCCGGCCAAAGCGCGTGAACTCCTTGCTGCTGCTGGGTATCCGGGGGGCAAAGGACTTTCAACATCTAAATTATTAACGGTTGCTATTTACGCCGATATTGCATCTTTTGCTGCTAAGCAAATGGAAGAAGTTGGTATTCCTGTGCAAGTAGAAGTGATTCAAAAAAGTTTATTATTAGAGCAAACAGCAAAGTCTGCTGCATTATTTTTTAGAGCTAGTTGGATTGCCGATTACCCAGACGCGGAAAATTATATGGCGATGTTTTATAGCAAAAATCCAGCACCTCCCAATTATACCCGGTTTAAAAATGCCGAATTTGATGTGCTTTACGAAAAAGCATTATTGGAAACACGAGATACTGTCCGGTATGAACTATATAGACAAATGGATCAGCTCGTTATTAATGAAGCGCCCATTATTCCGATGTGGTATGATATGGCCATTCATTTGGTGCAACCAAACATAACAGGCTTTAAACCCAATGCCCTTAATTTACTTGAATTAAGGCGCACAAAACTTCCTAATTAGTGTTTTAGTTTTTCTTTAAACACTTTTTCAAACTTCTCTAATTTAGGTGCAATTACAAATCGGCAATAGCCCTGATTGGTATTGCTGTTGTAATAATTTTGGTGGTAGTTTTCGGCAGGATAATAATTTTTGAAAGGCTCTATCGTTGTTACAATAGGTGCACTAAAAGCGCCACTTTTATCTAGGGCCTCTTTGTATTTTTGAGCTACTTGTTTTTGAGTTTCCGTAACATAATAAACCACGCTTTTATATTGCGGGCCAATATCATTTCCTTGTTGGTCTAGGGTAGTAGGATCATGCGTTTTCCAAAATATTTCAAGTATTTCGTCGATGCTAACAACAGCCGGATCAAAAACAATTTTTGCAAGTTCTACGTGACCGGTATTTTTATCACATACCTGCTCATACGTAGGGTTTTCTACAAAACCACCGCCGTAGCCACTTTCTACACTAATTACCCCATTAATACGCTGAAAAAATGCCTCTGTACACCAAAAGCAACCTTCTCCTAAATATATTGTTTCAAGCTTATCTGAAGGGGTACTCATGGCTGGTTTGGTTTTAGTTTTTACGGGTTGACTACATGCATGTAGGCAGGTTGCCGCAAATAGGGTTACAAGTAAGAAACGCATAAGGTAGAATTTATGGTCAAATGTAAGGATCCTTTGATGATCCATTATTATTACTAAAACATAAAATCTTGTAAAAGGTTTAAGCGCGCTTCGCTTACCTTTGCGCTGTTTTTAACATTATGATGCGACTATACCCCGATACCGCCCTTTATCAGTTGGAGTTTGACAAAGTTAAAGCTTTGTTGGAAGCGCATTGTAAAACGGTGTATGCACAGGAACGTGCTCAAAATTTACGCATCCATACACACAAAGATTATATCCATAAAGAGCTACGCCAAACGCACGAGTTTGCAATGCTATTAAGACAGGCGCAGTATTTTCCCAATGATTTTACTTTTCACTTACAAAAAGAATTAAAATTATTAGGGATTCCGGGAGCGTTGCTAGGGGGTGAGCAGTGGATACTCATTCGTAAATTAACCATCAATGCAGAAAATATTTTTAGGTGGTTTGATCCCGAAAAAAGAACTTCTTTTAGTGCGTTGGCACAGGTGTTAGCAGATGCGTATTACGAAAAAAATATCAAGGATAGTATTGATGCTGTATTAGATGAACAAGGTATTGTAAAAGACAATGCATCCGACGATTTACAAAAAATTAGACTTAGTTTATACAAGCGCAGAAACGAGCTGAGGCGCATGTTTGAAAAAGTAATTCAAAAATTAGCCAAAGCAGGTTTCACTGCAGATATTGATGAAAGTTTTAGTAATGGCAGAAGGGTAGTGGCTGTTTTTTCGGAACACAAAAGACAAGTAAAAGGAATTTTACATGGTGAAAGTGATAGTAGAAAAACGGCTTTTATTGAACCTGACGAAACCATTGAACTTAATAACGAAGTTTTTGCTTTAGAGCATGAAGAGGGTAAAGAAGTGCAGCGCATTTTACGTGCACTAACGGCAACGATGTCTGTGTATGCACCGCTGCTTAATGCCTATTTACAAATAACGGGCGAGTTTGATTTTATAAAAGCCAAAGCAAAATTAGCCATTGATATGAATGCCAATTTGCCGGAGCTACTTGATAAAGCGCATATCGAACTCATTAATGCGTACCATCCGCTTTTATATTTATACAATAAAAATGCAGGGAAAACAACCATTCCCGTTCACATAAAATTAGATGCACAGCAGCGTATTTTAATTATTAGCGGCCCCAATGCAGGGGGTAAAACCGTTACCATGAAAACCATTGCGCTTAACCAATTGATGATGCAAAGTGGACTCTTGGTTCCGGTTAGTCCGGGCTCTCAAATGGGTATTTTTAAACAGTTGTTTATTCATATTGGAGACACGCAAAATTTAGAATTTGAATTAAGTACGTATTCGAGTCACTTAATGCACATGAAACACTTTATTGAAGTGGCTAATGGTAAAACATTATTTTTTATAGATGAATTAGGTAGTGGAAGTGATCCTAATTTAGGTGGCGCTTTTGCAGAAGTTATATTAGAAGAATTATCTCGTAAGCATGCGCTGGGTGTAGTTACCACGCACTACCTCAATTTAAAAGTGATGGCCAATCATACACAAGGTATTATTAATGGTGCCATGCAGTTTGATGAAGTGCATTTGCTGCCCCTGTATAAGCTTATTATTGGCAAGCCTGGTAGCTCTTACACCTTTGCCATTGCAGAAAGAATTGGACTTCCTGCATCACTTATTAATAGAGCGCGCAAACTGGTAGACGAAGATCATTTTAAACTAGATAAGCTTTTAAACAGAACCGAGCAAGATTTACAACATTTAGACAAAGAAAAGGTGCAGTTACATAAAATGTTGCGTGAAAATGAAAAGCTCAAAAAAGAAATGGAATTGGTGCTTGATAAAGAAAAGCACCGCCAACAGGTAGAGTTGTTAAAACAACAAAATCAGATTACCGAAGACCGGATTGTGTATTTAAAAGATATGGAGCGAAAGCTCAAACAAATTGTACTCGATTACAAAAAGGCCGACAATAAAAATGAAGTGGTTAAAACCCTGCAGCAATTACTATTTAAAGGTAAAGAGCAGGTGGTGGTTAATAAACTTGCAAAAAAGGTAGATAAACAATACAAAGAAACAACTGCAGCGCTGCTTGTGGGTAGCCTCGTTAAGCTTAAAAAGAATTATCAAGTTGGAACGGTGCTTGAAATAAGGGGTAAAAGGGCCATTGTTCAAATTGGTCAGCTCCCTATTAATGTGGTGCTATCTGACCTTTCTGTGGTGGAAAAACTCCCCGATTTACCAAAATAACGCCCTGCAAGTCAATAAAATAAAGGGTTTCACATTTTTTTTACTTTTTTTTTGGTTGGTGGTTTTCAAACCGTACTTTTGCCGCGGAGAGTTGGCAGAGCGGTCGATTGCGGCAGTCTTGAAAACTGTTGACTGTAACAGGTCCTGGGGTTCGAATCCCTAACTCTCCGCATTAAAAATTAAATGCCCCTTTTAGGGGCATTTTTCATTGAAGGGGCTTGGGACGTTTACGTTCTAAAGCTACTGAAATGAAAAAATGGCTAGGGCTTGCCCTAGCATTTGATTTTAATGCAGGCCCCCCCCTTTGGGGATCAGCGAAACTAATCCCAGAGCACTCACCCAATTTCATAGAACTAAATCTATTACCCCTTTTTTTGATTATTGATTGCTAAACACGACTTTTGGAAGGAGCTCATTATATGAAAGTATTATTTAATATATTAATTATTCTTTTACTACCTGCTGCTGTAATGGCGCAGTACCAAATTAAGGTGTCGGCTGTTCGTCCGGTAGATAGTATTGTGTATGTAAGAGGTGCGGTATTTGATGACAAAAACTTTATTCCAAAAGATACCATTCGATTAACTGGTAAAAGTGTAACACTAAATGTTGCAAAGCCCATTATTGGAGGTGTGTATTTTTTTTACTTTCCTACATCTAAGCAAAAGGTTTATTTTATTTTGGAAAATAAAGACACGCTTAGCTTTCGTTTTTTTGGTACTCACTATTTAGACTCGATGGTTACCAATACCAAAAAGAACAAAACATTACAATCTTACCAACAATTAGAAAATAATTTTGCTTTTGTTGATTCTTCATATGCTGCAGAACTTGCAAAAGGCAAAAAAATTAATTTAGCACAAAAGGCGGTGTTCTTTAAATCTAAAACCGATACATTAATTGCTTTCAGAAAAGGAGCTTTGGCCCGGTTACAACCAGCAGATGCTTTACATATTTATTTTGCTGGTTTAAATGTGTTAGACGCTTCTGTGCCAAGTAGGAGAGACTATGTGGCCCGGAGCCAATTTATAAAAAACTTTAGTTTTTCAAGCCCTAAGTTTTTATTTACACCCATTGTGCGCAGTGTGCTAACTGAATATTTCTCTTATTATCCTTTGCAAGCAGATAGTATTTCTAAGGGGGTAGATACCATTATGCAGCAGGTGGCTTGTTCTACTAAGATCTATCCTTATGTTTTTGATTATTTCACCAAGCTTCTAAAAAATAGAGAGATTCAAAATAATACAGAAGCCTATGCTGGGTTTATTGAAAAATATGTAAATAACAAGCCTTGTGCTTTGTTAGACAAAAAGGTTACTCAAAGTTTAACACAAGAGGCCGCGTCCATTAGAAGTTTAAAACTACTAGATACCTGTGCCAATATAATGCTCCCAGATACTACTGGAATTATGCAAGATTTGCACGTTTTTGCAAAACAGCACGATTATACAGTGCTTATATTTTATGATCCTACCTGTTCTCACTGTCAGGTAGAACTGCCTAAAATGGATAGTGTAATTAATATATTGGAAACAAAATATCATTTATCAATAGGTAAATATGCGGTTTGTAATGATGGCGTTCCCAATGAAGCTGTTTGGAAGCAATTTATAATTGACTATAAGCTTTCTAATAAATATACACACGTAAAAATGCAGTCGTATAGCATGGATTTAAGAAACAAATACGACGCGTTTACAAACCCGTTATTTTATTTGATTAGTAAAAGTGCAAGTTTGCTGGGTAAAAAAATAAGCCCTAATACCTTGCAGCGGTTTATTTTTAAGTAATTTCATTAAAATTCAATAAAATGGAGCTAAAAGTAATAATTGCTGATGATCATAGTATAGTGCGCATGGGACTTGGCTCTTTAATTAAACAGCTAGGTGTTCATGTGGTGGATGAAGTGTCTAATTGTGCCGAATTGATGAGCCAATTAAACAATCAAACCTATTCGCATTTGATACTAGATTTAATTATGCCAGATGGCAATGCGTTAGAAATTATTGAAAATATCAATAATCTTTACCCTAATTTAGCCATTTTAATACATTCTATGCAGCCCGTAGAAGTATATGGTAAAATTTTACGAAAATATAAAGTTCATTCCTACTTATACAAAGGAGTTTCTGAGTCTGAAATTAAAAAGCATATTGAATCATTTATTAAGTTAGAAGATCTGTCTTTTTCAAAACAATTTGATAAAGAAAGCAATCCTTTTTCAAGTCTAGCAGTTAGGGAGTTGGAGGTTTTACATTACTTACTAAATGGGTATCGAACAAAAGAGATAAGTACCACGCTTGGTTTAAAAATGAATACCATCTCTACCATCAAAGCCGTTATTTTTGATAAGGTGAAGGCCGATAATTTTACCCATCTTTTGCAATTAGCGCATGTGCACCAGATTAGTTACTAAATTTTTCTTCATGCTGTTGTGTACAATAGGATTGTACACAAATTCATTTTCCCAACTACAATATAGTTTTGAGCGCATCAATACCGAAAATGGTTTGCCAACAAATGCCCTTAAAGGGATTGTGTTTGATGACGTTAATAGGTTTTTATGGGTAGCTACCGAGTCTGGCATATTACGTTATAATGGACATGGTTTTCAAACCTTTGGTGACACCAAAGAAACGTCTATCTTAAATAGCCGTATTATTAATGTTATTAAAAAGCAGGACCATTCTATTTTTGGAACCGTGGAGGACGCTTCTGTATTTACAATAGAAAAAAATAAAATTAAATACGGAAGTACAAATCAAAAAGTTAGGTGGGCAGACGAAATGCTTTCTTATATCTATGCACCAGTTAATTTGCATAGAAGTAAGGTTAAGAATTCTATTAATTTACCATTATTAAAAGTTAATAATAATTATTTTGAGGTAGAAGATTTCCGCTTACTAATGTACAGTAAGGACACTACCGTTATTTTACGAAAAAATCTAGGTAATCAAAGTATTTTTGTGTTGGGTAATCAACTTTTTATTATCAGTGCTGCTGGTTCTGTTAATAAAGTATTTGTAAGTAATGATCAAAATTTTACAACAAAATTGGCGCCAGTAGCTGTTTCAGGGTTATCTGTTTTACAAAAAAAGTCTGCTAACACGTTCTTTAAAGTTTTTCAGGACCTGTCTAACGAAGCTGCATATGTTTTGTTTGACAATAATATTTATGAAATAGAATATAAAAACGGGGCTGTTACTTTTACTTTGCGAGTACCCAATTTGCCAAGTCAAGATTATATCAGGTATTTTCAATTTGACAAATTAACCAATACTGCTTATTTAGCTACTGATAATAGAGGACTTATTATTGCCTATCCACAATATTTTGTTAGGCGTCAACCTTTTTATTATAGTACTTTAAATAGTTCCTCGGCATATGCGCAAGTGTTACTGCCTAATGGAAATATACAGGTTAATTCGGGTGCGATTTATGGAGATGTAACAAATCAAAAAAACGGTTTTTTTGATAAGGTGTCTGAGCCACACAGTTTTATTACGTCCGACAGCCTTTTTTTATATACTAATTATTTAGGTGTTACACAATATAATTTAAAAAGCAGGCAACGGAAATTATTAACATCTAATGGATTTTACAATCGAAGCGCTTTTTTACAATTAGGGGATTCTATTTATTTGTTTTCCAATTTTGGTGTTGGATATTTTAATAAGACAGACTCAGTTAAAAAAGTATTTTCTTACGGACCCATGTCTGAAACCTATACGGTGTATGATGTTGTGTTGTATAATAGGGATGCTGTTTTGATGGCTACAAGTGAAGGCCTGTTTTTATACCATCTAAAAACTAATACAATTTCACTTTTTTTTAAAGAGCCCAATGCTGCTCATTTTAGAACGCTTTATGCATACAATGGTTACTTTTTGGCCGGAACTTATGGAGGTGGTGTATATGTTATTCATGATAACATCATTAAATTATTGCCATTAGATAAAAATGGGTATTTGAAATTTGTACATTGTTTTATCCCTAACAACAATGATGTTTGGATTACTACTAATAAGGGAATAATTAAGTCTAGTTTTAAAAGCGTACTTGCTAGTTTTTCCAATAGGCAATTAAAGCCTAATTATACATATTATGGTAAGCAGGAGGGTATTGATATTTTAGAAATGAATGGTGGTTGTGCTCCTTGTGCCATAAAATTATTAGATGGACGAATTTCTGTGCCTGGTATAGATGGCCTTATTCAATTTAATCCTAGTCTTTTGCCTAATATTAAAATTGAGCCTCTTGTATATATTGACAAATTTAAATTTGATGATCAAATAATATCTGAAGATTTTTTTATAAATAAAGAAGTGTCGCAAAAGGTAGTTATTATTCAAATTGTATTAGGCGTTTCTGGAATGATTTCGGAAGAAAATATAGAAGTTGAATATGATGTTGATAATAAAGGAAATTGGCGTTCTATTTTAGTTAAAAATCCAATTATCAGTATTGAAAATCCACGTTCTGGTTATCACACCCTTACTATTAGGTGGAAAAGTACCGACGCAACAACTTGGAATTCTCGGGTGTTTTCTTATACCATTTCTTATCCTTGGTATGCGCATCCTTATATGTATTTTGGCTATTTTCTCTTATTAGTATTATTGATTTATTTATATGTTACAATTAAAACATTTATTTACGTAAGAAGGCAACGAGAATTAGAAGCAGAAGTAACTTTAAAAACAAAAGATTTACAAGCATTAAATACTTACTTGGTAGGAAGAAATAAAA
>Ga0209297_1000056_pt1 | contig 90330 bp, 47 predicted proteins | sample S_130805_MF_Meta_FD_187322 | JGI IMG/M metagenome (GOLD analysis project Ga0209297, IMG submission 187322) | Freshwater microbial communities from Lake Simoncouche, Canada to study carbon cycling - S_130805_MF_MetaG (SPAdes) (version 2) | ecosystem: Environmental > Aquatic > Freshwater > Lake ...
CCTATATTATCAATACCTCTATCAAAGAAGATATCAAAATCAGCTGAACGTAATGGTGGTCCCATTCTATTCTTTACTACCTGACATCTTACTTTAATACCTACGATTCTATCGTTACCACTGGTATCTTTAGCTTTAATCGTTCCCATACTCTTTAATCTCAAACGAACTGATGCGTGGAAAGCGATTGCTTTACCACCAGAAGTTGTCCAAGGGTCAGAGAATGGCATTGCGTTCATCTTCTGCCTTAATTGGTTTGTGAAAACTAGAGTGATTTTCTGTCTACCAATAAGATTTGTGATTTTACGCATTGCTTTGGAAATGATAATTGCTTTATCCGTAGCGTAACCATCCTTACCATAATCAGCTTCCATCTCCTTTTCAGTTGATGCTGCTGCTACTGAATCCACAACGATTGTTACATACTTGTCTTTAGAGGAAGTTCTTACCTTCTCAATAATAGTTTCGGTATATTCAAAACATTGTTCAACAGTCTCAGCTACTACATAAAGTAATTTGGTTGTATCTACTCCAATGGCTTCTAAGAATTCTCTACTTACAGCGTTTTCCGTGTCAATCAATACTGCCAATCCACCTAGCTTCTGCGTTTCCGCAAGTAAGTGAGCTGATACTAATGATTTACCACTTTGTTCTAATCCCGTAATTTCGGTGATTCTTCCAACAGGTAATCCACCATAAGGGCGATTTGATATTGCCACATCCAACATAGATGCTCCGGTCGAAACCCAGCCTTCTACATTTGTTGGTGCATCATCATTATCTAAAAAGAATGCTACCTTTTGGTCTTTTGATTGTTTGTTAAGGGACTCAACGAGTACTTCCGCCAAGTCAACCTCTTTAGTTGCTTTTGCCATAAATTGTTTTACTTATTAGTTATTGAAAAGGTCATCAAATGCTGATGCTACATCATCTACTTTCTTAGATGATGCTTCTGCTTTAGGTGCTGATTTAACATCAACATCAAAAGGTGCTTCTTCATTTTTTGCGGTAGATGATAACGTCTCTGCAGCTGCAGTAGATGTATCTTCATCACCATTAGCGTTTGGATTTAACCAACCTTCTAATACAGATTTCAATTCCGAATAAGTCAACTCTTGGTAAAGGTCTGTGATTTCGGTTTGTCCGTTAATACACTTATCAGTTTCTTCTTTAGTTGCTGCTAAAGGAGTTTCTTTTGGTTTAACACGGATTGTTGTTACAGGGTAAGAAGTACCACTGTCTTCTGCCGATACTACTTCAACAGTAATATCTCTACCTTCATTTGGGTCAGTAATATCACCATAATCAGGATCTGCGATGTAACCAAGAATTTCTTGATATACAGTTTTTCCAAAGCCCCAGAATCTTACACCTTCACCTTCTTCACCTCTTACCAATACTGGTACGAATGTTCTAAGTTTCGGCTCCATTTTCTTGGCAGCTTTCCAATCTTCTTTATCACCCATTCTTTTCAACTTATCAGCGAACTCAACGATAGGGTCAGGTCTGCCAAAAGAAGATGGAGATAGATAAGATTTGTTGTTAATGTTGTAGTGGAAAAATAATTCAATAAAAGGATTCTCTTTGTTGAATTTGTAAGGGACTAAACGAATAGTGTGTTTGCCCGGAGCTGGTTTCCAAAGTTCTACTTTCTTTGAAGTTGTGCTTTGTAGTTTGTTCAGTCTACCTCTGATTGCGTCTAAGTTAATAGCCATTTTTTTGCGTTTTAAGAGTTTATGTTTTATGGTTTTATTTAGGTGAGTGTCCTTCACCCTCTATGTATATAAATATAAAGAGATTACAAATATACAACAATTTATTGGACTTTCCAAATCTTTTTTGAAGTATATTTTATAACCGAATTAAGCATTTATATGGGTTTGAGATTACTCAAAGATACGAAAAATACCTGATACTACCAAATAAAAAGGGATTAATTTTCCGCTTCTTGTGTATATAATAATGATGACCTGTTTGGGTATTGTAGATGTTTCTTTAAAATGTCCTTTTCGTTATCATCTATGAACTCTCTTAACTTAATTTCGTTTTTAGTACCAATTTGTTCCAATGTTATAATAGTAAGGGAACGACCACCATCCATTTTTTTAGCTTCTGTTTTCACAACTTTATATTTATTGTTCGATGGTAAAAGCACTTCATGTTGACCTTCCCAACTTCTAAAATCATTAGAAAACATACTATCTTTAGATTTAGCTGATACGTTATCTACATTTGCATTCATACAAAATCCGTTAAATGTATTATTTGAATTTACCACTTTAATCATTATAGATTGATTATTTGCTTTATTTATTGTTGAATTTGCGTTACCAATATTATTAGCAAATTCAGTAGCTGTTGATGCATCAAATGAAAATGAAGATATTGGTAAATCAATAGTGCCACCTTCCGTAAAAGATTTCATAAATTTAGAATAATCCTTTGGTGTCATAGCCATACCTCTATACAAAGCCTTTGTTTGAACCGGTGGTGGTGGGTCTGATTTAAGCATTTCATCAATTCTATTTAAAGCATCTTTATCTATCATTGATTGATATGCAAACATATCCTTTATGTAATTTGGATTTTTCTTAGCTTGCTGCTTAACCCATTTAGATTGATTTTTATTATTAGCTTCCGAAATACCTACAAAAGAATTATCCGTATCACTACCCCATTCTTTTTTAACAAAATTTATAAGTCCACCATCTACAGTTGTTGGATTTTCTATTTCCTCTTTCATTTTTTTAGCCCACTCATCATCCGAAAGGGTTTTGTATTTCAATGGATATGCTAATTGTAAAGTTGATAAATCATCCATATTATCAATATCATTATCAATTCCAAAAGCAATAGTATTTCCCAATTTAACTAATGCATAATCAACTAAACTTTCATATCCCCACTCTTTTAAATCCTCCTCATTTGGTGTAAATCCAGATATACTAATATACATTTCAGGATGTTTTAATATTCTGTTTACATCTATTTTGTATTTATTAGCTACTTTTGCTATTTGTGCTGGTGTGAATGACGGTGCATTTATTATTTTATTATTCACCTTTAGAAATTCATTTGCTATATCTTTGGTAGTTTCTTTGTTATATAATGCCGTTTTATCCGATTCTGCTTTAGATGCTTTTTTATCTACTTGCTTTTGAATTTCGTCTGGATTAATTCCTTTTTTAATTGCTTTTGCTGTTTTATCTCTTGATTCAGAATATGCTTTATAATAATAATCATCAGCAACAACTCCATCGGGTGCATATTGTTTTGCTTCCAAATCCGATAAAATTAAACTCGCCATTAATTCCGATACCCTTTTGTTTTTACCATATTCATCTTTTATTTGAGTATCTGGTCCTAATTTATTTATAAGAGTTAAATCAATACCATTTTCATCTGCAGTTTTTTTTACTATTTCAGGAGTTATTTTTGATTGAGAAAATTCAACATCTCTTACAATTTTACCATTTCTATTTTTTCTACTAAGGAAAATAGTACTATCACCAGCTTTTGTACTTGTTATTGCGTTTATTAAATCTTCCGATGGCTCATTATTTTTATCCAAAGAAGAGCCTCTTTCCTTTTCATAATCTCCTTTAAATAAGTCAGAAGATTTTGGAGTCTTTACATCTTTACCTTTTACTTTAGGTTTATCATGCGTACCAGCTTTAACTGCAGCATCCATATTGTCTTTAGTACTAAAATATACCAATTTACCAGATTCTTTGGATATTGCCGAAAAATCAGTTGTTTTTGGTTTAGCCTCAAATAATTCCCTAAGTAAAATCATAGATACAAATATTAGATTGAGTATAAAAAGGATTAATTTTCCTTTTGTTTATATAATAATGATATTCTATTTGGGTATTGTAAATGCTTCTTTAAAATATCAGTTTCAGTATCATCTATAAATTCTCTTAACTTAATTTCGTTTGAAGCTTCAATTTGTTCTAATGTTATAATAGTCAAAGTTCTATCATCTTCCATATTTTTTGTTTCCATTTTTATTACTTTGTAATTATTATTTGATGGCATTAATATTTCTTGCTGATACTCATATTCAGAAATATCCCATTCACCATTTATTTCATATGGGTCAAATTTATCCACATTAGAATTCATTGAAAATCCATTAAATAAATTATTTTTATTTACAATTTTTATTATTACCGATTGATTGTTATCCACACCAAGTAAAGTATTACCATTATCCACATTATCGGCAAAGTCAGTTGCAATTGATGGGTCTAATGAAAATGATGATATTGGTAATTTAATATTTTTACCTTCCGAAAAATTACTAATAAAATTTTTAAAATCTTTTGGCTTCATTGCCATTCCTCTATACAAAGCATTTGCTTTTATTGGCGGTGGTGGGTTTAATTTCAATATTTCATCAATTTTACCTAATGCTTTTTTTGAAATATCAACTTGGTATGATTCCATCAAAAGAGGATAGTTCTTATGATTATTTAAAGTAGTTTTAACCCAATTGGATTGTAATTTTTTATTGTATTTATTTATCTTATCAAGATCACCAGTTATCTTACTTTCATTTTCCGAAAAAGCTTTTAATCCAATTGCTACCTTATCTTTACTTTCGCTATCTCGCTTAATTTGTGCTTCTATTTCATCATCTGAAAGGTTTTTATATTTTAATGGATATGCTTTTTGGAAGCTTGCTATCCGACCATTAGGATTCCACGAGTCATCTTCACCAACCATAGCACTTCCCAATCTCATTAATACATAATCCCTATTAGGAATATCTTTTTCGTCATCATATTTGCCATTTTGTTCTACATATTTGTCAGGATTACTTAAAATTCTATTAATGTCTATCTTATGTTTATTTGCAAACTTAGCTATATCTTCTGGAGTTTTATCGTATGGTGTTGCAATTTGACTACTCCACCAATTCTTCATTTTACTAAATAAATTATCTATGGGTTTTGCTTCATCTGATGTATATTTTACTTTTTTTGGTTTTGGGTTGGTATCAATTTTTTTATCAATGCTAGCACCTCTTTCCTTTTCGTAATCACCTTTAAATAGGTCAGACGATTTGGGGGTTTCTATATCATTTCCTTTTACTTTAGGTTTATCATGTGTACCAGCACTAACCGCAGCATCCATATTATCCTTAGTATCAAAATATACTAATTTACCAGATTCTTTGGCTATTGCTGAAAAATCAGTTGTTTTTGCTTTAGCCTCTAATAGTTCTCTAAGTAAAATCATACATATAAATATCTTATCAAATAAAAACGGAGAATTTTTAGTTTCTCCCTTTTAGTTATTATTTCGTCTGTAACTCATCATATGCTTGCGTTCCCATTACAGCTTCGTTATTCGGGTCAAACTTTGATACATATGCAAATGCTTTTTGATATGCGGGCGAATCATCTTCTTTTTCATATGCATCACCAACAGTTATTGTTTTTCCAGTTTGTGGGTCTTTGAATGTTGCTCTAAATAATTCATCATGTGTAAATGAATCTGCATTTGGGTCAGCTTTACCAACAATATCCGATACATCTATATTATCAATGTTGTCTAACCAATTGGTACTTTCTTTTAATTTAATATTTTCCATTATTTTTGTTTTATTACTACAAATATACAAAATTTATTCCATTCTACCAAATAAAAAGGGAGAATTTTTAATTTCTCCCTTTTGTTTATGCTAATAAGTTATAATACTCTTTAAAGTGTTTAATTCTATCAGGTAATCCGATAGTACCACCATTTACTCTTTTAGTAATAGATGTTACAACTGTATCACTTGCTCCACCATCTGCCATTTTATGTAATCCGTTTTTATTGAAGAACCATGCTGCTGATAATAATGCGTATTTCTCAGCTACTATTTGTGGGTTAGCACAAACATCTTCACCGATTGATTTACCAAATGCAGTATAGTTATCCTTTCCTGTCAATTGAATATATCCTCTACCACAAAACTTTGCACCATCTCCAGTTGATTCAGGTCCGTTACCCATTCTACCACCATATACTTTGTTTGCAATCTTCTCCGGCTTTCTTTCGTAAGGTAGAGCTGATTCTAAAGTTGGAAAATATTTCTTAAAGATACCATTCAAACCTTTAGCTGAATAGTTTAGATTTTCTTTTGTCAAACGGAATCCACCACTCTCATGCCCACATTGTGCTAAGAAGTGTGCTAATCTTAATGCCGAATCAATTTCAAACTTTTGTGCTACGGCAGGAATCATTGCAATAACTGCATCAGGAATATGTCCTTTTAGCTTTTCTAATTTCAAACCAGTTGAATTAGCTACTGCCGCAGTTTGTTGTTGTACTTGCGGATGTTCTTCCTCACCCATAATCATTGCCCAAGTCTTATCACCTACCATACCGTCTGCGGCTAAACCATGAGCTGCTTGCCATATCTTTACTGCTTCTTCGGTTTTAGGTCCAAAGTTACCTACTGGTTCTAATTGTAATTTAACTTGAAGTTGTTTTACTTGTTCGTTGTTATCACCTTTTTTTAATAACATAATAAAAATTATTTAGATTGTCCTTCCGTAACTTCTTTATTTCCTTGTCCGAAATCAATTACCTCAAAAACTCTTGTCTGAATTTTCTTAGTTCCTTCGGCGTTTGTTAATATGATTGAATTTTTAAACTTCTGCCAATTGATGACAAAAGATGTATCTAACACTCCACCATTTTCCTCTTTAACCAATTCGTTAAGAGCATTTATAGTGTAAAGTGAGTTAGATTCTTTCTTTCTATGTATTAGGATTGTGTTTTCCAATGGAGAATCCGGTTGGAAAGCAGTATCTATGTTGTATGTTACAAACAATTCCTCTAAATTGGACTTGTTTTGTAGTATATAAATATAGTTGTAGACTATATGATAAGTCTCTCTTATTTGTTGTAGAGTGTTTTGTAACTCCTCCTTTGTTGTAAATGTACAAAGTAACTGTGTCTTCATTCTTCCTCTTATTTCTTTTATTGTCTATAAATATCAAAAACCAAAAGGAAGGGTAAAAACAGGTTATTTTTTATTTAATCTTACTATTTAATTTATCGTTAGATTCTTTTAGTCTTTTAGCAAAATCAGGATGTACTGCCATAATTAATTTCCAACTACCACCATATCCAATACCATCTGGTCTAGAAACTATCTCCGCAACAGGTATATCGGTATTGCTACCATCCGGCCCTGCAACTCTATAAACGATAGATGGTGGTGGTGGAGTATCTCTTACAGTTAATTTTTGCTCCAATTCCTCAAAAGAATCAACTCCAAAAACATCCTTTAATATATCATTATCAATACTAACATCTGCCAAAATCATATTTTCTTCACCTTCAAATAAAGCTTTCAAAGGAAGGGCTTCTCTAATAGACATTAATAATCCTTTTCTAGCAGCAGGGTCTCTAAGTAAAAATTCTCTAACTGCCTTAGAATGATTATGTGAGTTTTTAATAATCATCTTTGAAGATTTTGCAGCTTGTGATTGAGGATTTTCAGCTGCAATTGCTGACATTAATCCCATATTTAATTTTTGAATATCCGAAGTATCTCCTATTTTAACTTGTTTTAGTGCGTTATTATAATCCTCTGGTGTTTTAAATCCGCCCTTTGGCATTATAGAACATAAAGAATCTAATTGTTGAGTTACCTTTGGTTTATAATCATCCTTTTGAGATAATGCAGTCTTCATATTATTAAGTGCACCACTTCTATATTTTGTATCTTTCTTATTACAAAACTTTTTTAAGAATCCAGAAACCTCACTAACGCCTTTTTTTACAAAATCTTCATGCAATAATCTTTGTTTCTTTTGTACCTTAGATACTTTAACATCATCTGGTACATTAACATTGTATTTTTCAACTATTGCATCTCGTTGTGCTATTAATTCTGCTTTTTCCTTTTTAGATGCCGCATCTTTCAATCCCATCAATGAATCAATTCTAGCGTTCAAATCATCATACACTACTAAATCTTCATCAGTTGCTGAACCCCTTACCATAATATCAGCAACTCTACCAGATGTTGCATTCAATAAGTTTGCTTTGATTTCTTTTTTAAGAGAAATCTCATCTAATATATATTTTCCACCAACTTTAACTTTTGCATATACATCAGTTGAGAATCCTTTATTTTGTTTGTAGTTTTCCATACCCAACGATTCAACTTCACCTTCAACATCCCATGCCATATTATCTAATTCCCAATTACCTTTACCATATTTTCTATCATATCTATTAAATTGAGTCTGTCTAACTTTTTCGGCAGAATTAACCCAACCAATATCAATAATAGAATCTTTACCATTTACCTTAATATGCTCTCTTAACATACCAAAGAATTCTTTTGCTTCATTATCATCTTTTATAGTTACAGCCATTAAAGTTAGTAATTCTCCCATAGTTGATGATAACGTACCAGCACCAGAAGCATCAGTAAAATCTGATATGGTTACTCCACCGGTCTTTGTACTAAGCATTCTAGCCAAAACTTTCAAATATTTTTTAGGAAATTTGGTATTTCCGTTTTTATCTAAAAAGAATTTTTCTATTTGAGAAACTTTAATTTGAGATGGTGTTGGTTTTACTTTTTTATTAGCTGCAAATTGTTTGTCTGTAACTCCATCTTTTGATAAGTTACCTTCATTAAATTCACCTTTTGTATTTTTTGTTTGGTCTAATTCTTTATTCTTCTTACCTTTTTTCTTTTTACCAGTTGGTTGTTCTGGTTTTGTTGGCGTATCTACTCTACTATCTTTATAATCAGTATCATACATAGATGCTCCTGCTATTGGTTCATCGGTTTTAGTATTGGTAGTATCTCCTTGTTTTGCTTTTAATTTTTTATCAACATCAATGTGAGAACCACTACTTATTGCAGCTTGCTTTTTTTCTTTACTACCAAAATATACTATCTTACCGTCTGGCCCACCTTTTCTTGCAGCTAATTTCCAATCACCAGTTGTTGTGGTTGCTTCATCAATAAACCCATAAATCATTTCTAACATTAACTCATGAGCTAATTGCAAATTTTCTTCATTCATATAGTGTACATTTTCAGTTTTCATCATATTATTAACTAAATCAACATGCCCCTCACCTGCAATAGTAATTGGTATTTTACCTTTTGCTTGCAATTCTTTTGTTTTCTCTAAAATATTTTCATCTCTAGTTTCATTAAATGCAACCTGAATATCATTTATCTTTGTTTCTTTATCACCATTATCGTTTGGAAATGATAATCTATATAATGTCCCTCTATCGCCCGTTCCTTTCCAACCATTTTCTTCACTTGGTTTTTCACCTGTTGGGTTATCCCAATTTTCTATTGGTGGCAATCCGGCCTCTTTAGCTGCATCTTGTAAGAATTGCTTACCATTATCATCCAAATAATCTTCGGCTTTCATTCTATTGTCCGGGTCATTTGAGTCTAAACCCTCACCCTCTCCTTGTCCAATCATACTTGCCCAATTACCTGCTAATATTTGATTATCTTCAAGACCTGTTTTTTCTTTTTGCTTTTTATATAATTTAGATTCACTATTATGAACATCCAAATCATCACCATCCCAACTATCAATACCAGCTCCCAATTCTTTAAACTTTGGAGCTGCATAATCCATTTCATCGTTAAATTCTAATTCACCATTATTGTTTGTTGAACCACCCTCACCTACGAATACAATATCTTTCCATTTTTCTTGTGGTATCTTAGATTTAATATCATCTATTATATCATCAACCATTGCTGTATTTTCGTGCTGAGTTCCGTAAACCATACCACCACCTTCCATTTCAATTGTTTGAATATCTTTACCAGATTTCTTACCTTTGATAATTTTTGATTCACCCTTCATACTTTTTATAGTTGATTTATCTTCGGTTGGATTTGTGTTTGGTCTTGATGGTTCGTTTGCCGGTGGTTCTGCATTTGGTCCAGCGCCAGGTCCTGCTTGTTTACCACTTTTCGCTGCTACACCAAATTCAGATGCGAATACATTTGATGTTTTTATAGCATCATCAATTGGTTGGTCAATAATCATTACTTTCAATGGTATTGGCTTATCAGGATGCTCCATATTATATCTTGTAATTGCTGCCCATCTATGATGCCCATCAACTACATATCCATCGTTACTTACAAAAATTGGTGCAAGTAAATTCTTTTTAGTTTTTTCATCTTTAACCTTTTGCTCTTCCGTTTTAGGAGAGCCATCAGGCATAGTATCTGCCATTGCTTCAGCTATTCCAGATTCCATACCCAATACTTTATCACCAACTAATTCATTTTGAGTTGCCTTTAAATTTTCAGATGGAACTTCTGCATCGGTTACTTTAATTCCTTTATCAGCCAACATTTGTCTAAAGTATGGTTCTCCCTCTGCCTCCGTAGCAGTTGGGTCTTTTTCTTTTGCCTTTTGTAATACATCCCATGCTTGAGAACCTTCAACAGGTTCACCTTTGAATTGTGGCATTTCTGATCTTGGAATATTTTTATTTCCATTACAAAACAAGTTTGAATTTGGAATTGATACTTTACATAAATTATACGTTGGTTGTTGATTCTTTTTTACTTCCTTATCATATGCTGCTTTTTCTGGAGTACCTTTCTTCAATCCTTTAGCTTGCTCCTCACTATATCCCATTTTCTCTCTAGCAATACCTTCAGCCTTTTTTACATCAGCTTTATGGTCCGCCCAATACTTATCCATTTCAGTAACCCTTTGCTTTAATAGATTACTATCAATATCATCCAGTCCAGGTTCGGTTTCAATTGTTGTTCCATCTACCTTACCATCTTTCTCAACACCCTTTTCATTTTGAGGTGGTGGGTTTGATGGTTCACTAAATTTACCATCTTCTTTTGGTACTTCTGCTGATTTCTCTGCATCAGAATCTTCTTTATCTTTTTGTGCTAATTTATCATTTGCCGCTTTCTCTCTATCTAAACGAGCTCCCATAGCAGGGTCTGCTTTTGGGTCAAACATAGCTTGTGCAGCTTTTGCTTTTTCTTCTTCGCCACCTCCCTTTTCTACTTGACCATCTTTACCTTTCTCACCATCTTTACCTTTCTCTTTATCTCCACCGGTACTCTTACCATCTTTCTCACTTCCTAAATCTTGCATTGCCGAATCTCTTTCTGGAGAACCTTCGGGTGGCATTAGTTTTTCAGCTGCTACTCTACCGGGACTATCTTTTGGTAATCTTAATAAGTTACCAACAATACCTGTTTTAGATGTGCCATCTACTCCTTTATATGGAATTTCTTTATTAAGAATTGGATTACTAAATTTCTTATCAGCTTCTGTGATGTTTTCAAATAACTCATCTTTGATATTTGATAATCCCATTTCGGAAAGCACTATTGATAATTCAGCCAAATGCTTTTTATTTTTTGGATTAGGTTGTCCATCATCCACTCTATAAGCCCATTCAGAAAGGATTTCGTTTATTAATTCAGATAAATTCATATTCATTAAAATTTGTGGTCTTTTGCTTCACATATCATTTCTAATTCTTCCCAAGAAAATTTAGGTTTTTCATTTAGAAATACATAACACTTCCATTTCTTTTGTTTTTCAAAATAGATATGTTTTTGTAAGTGCGAAGGAACTGCTGCTCCAGTTGGTACTCTTTTTGCTGGGGTATCGAAGAAAGCTTTTATTAATATTGTTAAGTTTTCGGTATCATCCCATTTTCTCTCTTGCTCCTCTAACAATCTCCACTCACCTCTATTAAGGTACTGGTCCTGCATTATACAATTTAGGTAAGAAAATGTTTGTTTTAGATTTTCCATATTGTCAGAAAATGTTGCAGCTGGTGCACCATGTCCTTTATCGTATATGTTTGCTTTGTAATCATCCGCATCCGATGTTTTAATCGTTGGTTCTTTGTAAAAATCCATAGCTCCTCTATTCACATTTGTAGGGCGGTTAGTTGAATGGTATTTAATAATTAGGGGTTGTTCTAATGATTGTGAGTATAAAACCTCAAATACATTGTTTTTAATTCTCACATTCTGTCCAAACGAAATCAAAGAAACGATTAAAAAACTAAAAAGAATAACGATTTTTTTCATATTATAGCATGTTTTTGTATATACTATAAATATGGGTTCTTATAGTTTTCCGTAATCCAATCCCCAACTTGCTTTTATCGGGAATCCACCATCCTCAATGATTTCTTTCAATCCTTTAATCAATTCCTTATCAACATCAGTAGGAACATCAAAAAGAAATGAATCATATGTGTACAGGCAAAAGCTGATTCCGCTTCCTCCAACATAATCCAATATTCGTTTCATCTTATCCACATTCATTTCAGTTTCTATCGCTTGAAGTAGATAGTTAAACACTTTTTGTGGGTTGGGTTGTTCTATCCACTCTAACGGAATCTCTCTATGTGGGGTTTGTAAGTACCCTTGCTTTTGTGTTTCAATCCATAAGGTATCAATCCAATCAGCTACCGCATTAAGATATGGGATTTGACGGAAATCATCATCAATACCACCATATAGTAAACGGAACGTAATTCCCTTTCCCTCATTCACATCACATCCGTATTGTTCAGCCAACCACTCATGTACATTTCCTTCCGGCATATCAAACTTAATCAACTTACCAATTAGACGGGGATGGTATGCATTATAATCCATTTGTAGGAATATCCCATCGGAAACGAAACAATCTCTACTACCATCCGTTTTGTTTAGGGCTGCGTAATTGATACCACCATGTCTATTGGATGGTCTTCCCGTCACAGTGAATGGATTGTACTCTGTATATACTAAATTATCGGATGTACAGTTCTTAAGAGCTTGTGGCCATCTATCAATAAATTTTTTCCCATCGACACGGATTCCAAATTGTTCGATACGAGCTAATGTAGGTATGAATATATCATTATACCAATTATAAGTTTTAGATTTCTGATTGACTAGTTTGTTTGGTTCGTACTCAATTGCTTCACACAATTTGAGAATGGGAATGGATTGAATGATGTCCTCTTTGTAACCCTTATGAATAAAGGGAGCTACTAAATTTTGTATTGGTTGAGAATAATCTATTGTTTCACCATGCTTTAAGAAGTAAGCAGTGTCAACATCATTCAAGCCTTCCCTTACATCCGTAAAAGATTGAAGTAGCTTTTTCTTTTGGAATACCCATTTTTCTCCGGCAGTATTCAACACACTAGCTATTTGCTCATTAGAGAGTGATATAGCGTCTGTATGTTGTTGTGGTAGTATATACTTGTCCGATTGGGTTCTAACGAATATAAACGATATATGAGTGTTATTAGGGTGCTTGTCATTATCTACCCACATAGGATACCAAACGGAAGCTTCGGTCTCCAGCTTTTGGCTCAATTCATTCAATTCATCAATAGACTCAACAATTATCATAGGATACAAAGATACAAAAAAAATCCCAAACTACCAAATTAATGTAGAATGGGATTTTGGTGGAGATGAGGGGAATCGAACCCCTGTCTTACAAAGTAATCATAATACCAGCATATCACACGTTTAGGTAAAGTTTAATCTTACAAACTTTCCAAAATAATTGGGGCCGAATGGTTAATTCAGCAATTCCACCATCCTATCAGTTTTAAAGAGCCGATAGGTAGAGCTCCGTTTTGTTCACTTCTATTTAAATGTTCCACGAGTGATGCGGAATGAACTAAGCAGCGTATGCGTACTCAGAAGCCCCAATGAATTCCATCATAGAATCAAAGGTCATAGTTGACATTTCGTCAGTTGTTTGTTTGCGCAGATTTAAAGAGCTCTAGCACATCTCTCTACGTGTGGTACTACCATTCTCATTGCAATCAAGTCCATGGCATCCCCATTATATAATGTAAATATACGAATAATTTCTTAAACTGCCAAATTATTGTTTAGAAAATTGTAAAAGGTATGGTAAATAAAGTTGAACAGCTGGTAATACCTTAGCTGCTCTTTTTACCGATTTTAAATTTCCTTCTTTTATTTCTTCAGCAGTACCTGCTATCTTCCAATCTAATGTTACGATTGTATAAAAACTATTATTTATAAATTCTTGATATCCTGTTTTTGATATTTCACGCACAACAGAATTTATATCATTTGATTTTTGTATAAAATATCTAGTAATATATCCCGTTGTATAATCAGTATCTATTGGCTTTGGCACATGAGTTTCTATATTTGGTATTTCAAATTGATTTATTTTACTTCTATTAAGTCTATCATATACTACTCTGTATATACTCATATTATTGTATTTGTCTATATTCTCCTTTTACTGATGTAAACCAATTCATATTTTCAATTGTATGTTCAACTTGAGTTATTTGAAACAATCCATATTTTGCATATTTTGTAGGAATACCAATTATATTAAACATATCACCTCTTCTTAATCCGCTTGTTCCCAATATTTTAAAACTATATTTTATAGGTAATGGGTGCGATAATCTTTTATCTATTGAACCATTTTTATTTACTAAATTATCTGTTGGTTTACTTAAAAAGAAATTTTTATTTTTAATTTTATCAAAAAATGAAGTATCATTAAAGCAATATATTGCAAAATTTTCTTTAAATTTGTTTGTATCTGTAATACTTGAATTATCTAATTTTAATGGTGTAGCTTGTTTTGGATTTGGTACTACATCAAGTTTATCTAAATTTTGTGTAAGAGTTGTTTTTTCCTGTTTTTGCGTTTGCTCTTTTTTTGCATTTATAGCTGTTTCTAATGCTTCATATGCACGTATATCATCATCTGATACCTTGGGTGGATCTGGTTGTCCTGGTGTTTTACTATATGTATATTTTTTATTTCCTAATTCATCTGTATCTCTAACTACACCTAACTTTCCCTTGTTTTCTTGTAGTTCTTCTAATTCAGTTTTTTTAACTGGTGGGTTTGTACTGTCACCAACCGCTGCTTCAGTAGTTACTTTTCTAGTCTGTCCGTTAGCTATTACTTCTTTTAAAAATAAATCAACACTTGCATTAAAAAATCCACCAACATCTGTTATAGGAGAATCCGGATTTGTTACAACATTTAATCTTCTAGAAACTATTGCACTTGTCATTTCACCTGGTATAGATGATTCTAAAGTTGATTGTAAAAATGTACAATTAGCTCCATTATGATAAAATGTTTGTATTGGTTCTATCGTTGGTGGCTTACCTATCCAATGCTCATCTATTACACCCAATTTTATAGTAGTTTTAGTATCTTCAATTTGAGTAAGTTTTATTGGATTTGTTATATTAGTTGGATTTAATAAAGGAATTGTAGATGCGTTTATTTCAGTTACTTTACTTATATTTCCATTTTCATCTTGAATTTCTACTATTTGAAAATTCCAATATGAATTTACTGCATCAGACATTTCATTTAATATATCTAAAAATATTTCTCTTATGTTTTTATTTTTTTGTTCAATTTTATTTTTAAACATATCAAAATTTACATAAAGATTTTTAATATAGCCCCAATGTTGAGCATTCTCACTATACCCCTTTACATTGGCATTTGGTAGTGGGTCTGTTTCAACAAAAGGGACACCAAGTCCAATAAACTCACTATCATATAACGCCTGTTGGTTTTCCTCTGGTAGCTTTAAAAAATATTTACTAAAATCAGGTAGTGTACCTGCTATTAGTAATTTATCAGCTTTAGCTGAAAAGATTTTTGGAAAAGCACCAATAACAGAATTTGAAATATCAATTCGTAAATCAATACTTTCATTTCCTATTTGATATGCTTCAATAACACCAATTCTATTTAATATTGCCACAGCCAATTCAAGTCTAATATATCTATTTTTTGAAAAAAGTTTATCTTTTTCTATTGGAATATCACCAGCAGTTCCATTAACATTAACTTCTTTTCCTTGTCCTTTTTGAAATCTTTTAAAAAAAGATGGGTCTGCAAATGAATTTACAGAATTACTAACTACTTTATCAAAATTTATAAAATCAAGTTCATTTAATTTAACCGACGGAGTAATACCATCTTTTAATATGTTTTTAACATCATCCGTTTGTCTAAATGTTGGCAATGCATTGAACATTGCAATAAATCTTCGGTCTAATACATTAACTTTTTCATTTTCCGCGTCTGCTGATGGAAATGGGTGGGGACCTGTGTTATTTATTCGTAAATCAATATCTCCTTTATTATTTTTTTCTAATGGTAAATTATGAGATTGCATAAATGTAGGTAAAGATGGAGACCCTCTTAAAGATATTTCAACATCAAATGCTTCACTTTCATTACTAATACTACCACCAACTATAAATCCTAAAAAAGAATCATAATCTCCATTTGATTTAATTCGTTTAGCATGTAATTTATTTTGATTTAAATTTGATGAAACTCCATCGGATAATATTTCTTTTGTTTTTATTATACCAGCTGCAGCATTTGGAGTGTTCCATCCAAATTCAATACACAATGTATAACCCGGTTCCATAAAATATTCTTGAATCTTTTCTAATTGTTCTAATGTAAAACATTTTATTTTTAAAGTTGCTTCTCTTGATATTTGGTCATGTCCTTCTTTAACTTCCAATCCAGTTATAATTGGTCTTGGTCTTAATGCTCTACCAGCTTTAGTAGATACTATTTTACCGTTCCAATCTGTGCCAATAGTACCGCTTGTTGTTGAATTACCATATACTGATGGTTCACCTGCAAGCGAAAATATTGGATATTCGGGATGTGATTCAAATATCAATCCAGCATTTGCTCCAGAAATAACTCTTACCCAGCAATTCAATGTACTAGCTGCTACATTATTTCTATTCTTTATTTTGGAAGCGATATTTGCTTCTATATTTGATAGCTTAGGCCACATATTATCTATTAAAATTATTTACGATTTCTAAATAGTTTTGTGGTATTCTTAATATTGTCCCATCCTCAAAACCAAATACAGCATTGTGTATATTATTTGCAGATGCTATTATCCACCAAAGAGATGCATCTTCATAGAATTGATAAGCAAGTGAATCTAATCTATCACCAGTTTCAGTTGCTACATATATATCATCATCTCTCAATGGAATATTAGCATATATTTTTGATTGATATACCTCTCTACCATCAATTGTTTTTTTAGTTCTATTATTTTGATATCTACTTGACATATTCTATTGCTTTTTTATTCCTGCGGCTGTTTCCAATTCTTCTTTACTAACTTTCTTACCATCTAAAATATATTCCTTTTTACCACTACCATCTTTCATTCCAGCTGCTAAATTTGATTCTCTTGAAAAATCTACTTTTGTATTTGCTTTTTTAACAGGATTTTCTTTTTTAGCACCATCTTTAGCTTTTGGTTGAGATGCCGCTGTATTTGTTTTTGGATTACCTCCACTGTCTATGTTCTTTTTTGCATCATCTGCTTTCTTACCATATGCATATAAATTACTTGCTGGATTAAATATAGTTATATCGTTTCCTTTGGAATCTTTTCCTTTTGTTTCACTACCATGAGATGCGGCCGATTCTACAAATTTTATAGATACATCGACATCTATAATCATTGGTAATTTATAATTTGTTAATTCGTTTTGTCCAATAGCTCCATTTCCAGAAGCGCCAGGTATTGCATTAAGGCCCGTTTCCCAAGAATAATTATCATCCACAGTATATGTTAATGATTCTATAAATCCTTCTTTTTTGTGATATAAATCTCCTAAAGTAAATTTTATAAATGGTGGTACTACATATTTGGCAGGACTATTATATCCTTGTGGATATACTAATGATGTTAAGAATTTAATTCTTTGCCATGCTGCTATATGTTCTCCAGCTGATAATGAATATATTTTAAATTTAAATGTTGCCGTTCTTTCTATTGCACTGTATGTATAATAGTTAAATGGGTTTCCTACAAATTTACCCGGCTCCCAAGTAGGTCTAAGAGTTTCACTAAATCCACTTATTGTTGCTCTAAACATAACAACGGATTTCTTTGCAACAGAATAAAATTTTAATGGTATAAAATCTAAATTTTTAGTATAATCATTTAATTTTAATTCGTCTTCTTCACTAAAAGCAACTAAGCTATTTAAAGCATCTCCATAATTACCAGGCATAGCAGTTGCGTTACCATTAGCATCATACATTAATTCATTGTATGTAAATCCTCTTTTAGTATTTAATGAATTTTCTGCTACGTAATCACCATATTCATTTACTGTGCCCAATACTCCATTTTTAGCTTTGGAATATGGTGTATTAGTGTAATCGTTTTGGTATTGTATTTTAGTTATTTTTTTAGGTAATAACTTTTGTGGAAATATATTTTCAATGTTTGTAAGAATTGTAGATAAATCATCTCTATCGCCAACTTCTACACTTTTTGGGGATATTTTTTGAGAATAATTAAATCCGTACACATTATTATTTGCGTAGTGCTTATATTCAAATAACGAATAATCTTGCTTCAATGAATTGAATTCTAATTGTCCATATTTATTTCTATTCTTTACAAATAAAGTAGGTGTGTTTTTGTATAAAGGGTCAGCAATACCAGCTGCAGAACTTCCAAATAATTTTTTAGTAAGTGCACTTTTTGCTGCTTGAATACCACCACCTAAAATTTGGCCACCCATTTGATTTGGTGTACCTTGCGCATTTTGTTGTAAAAATTTACCTAATAAAGAACCTGCCGCATCATCTTTTATTTCACTTAAAGATGTCATTGTATTCCAAACACTACTATCCTTTCTATTAAACCCTATATGAAATTTGCCTTTTTTTGTAAGCTTATTTTTAGTATCATTAAATACTAAAGTTGGAATTATACTTTGAGGTAATCCTAAAAAATTAGATACTGAACTTTTAATCTTATTTGCAAATGCACTAAGAATACCACCAGCATTACTACCATTCGCTGCTTCTCTCATATTATCCAAATCCGTTGTAGTACGAGTTTTTAATCTAATAATATCAGTACCATATATAATCGGAGATGCTACATTTTTTAATATTCTCAATCCGGTTATTTCTTCCTCAAATCTAGTTTCTCTACCTTTTGCAGATAAATTTCGTCTTGCTATTTGCTGTAATGGAAATGATATTGCCGTCATTAATGCATTTGCAGAAGTAGGTTTATTCTCTTTACTATTTTGAATATCATACTTTTGTTGAGCCGTTTGGCCGTTGCTTAACTTTTGAGATTTAAATAATTCTTTTAATGATGGCATGCTATTCTATATTTACGCTAAATTAAAACTATTTCTGCTTGTCTTTTCAACCTGTTTAGTAATTCCGGATGTAACTTTAGAACCATCCATATAAACAGATATCTTACCTGCATTTAAATCTGCTCTAAGTGCTTTTATTTCATTAATCATTGAGTTTAATGGTGCTGATAATGCTGCTAAATTCATTTGTACTCCACCTCCTCCACCACCAGATAATGCATTTGCTGCTCCGGGTGCTGCTACTAAATCATCATTTGCAGATAATTCAAATAAACCACCCTCTTTAGTTGATACTACCGTTTTACCATTAGCTGGTGACATTACATCTCCCGCTTTACTCATAGATGATGCTAAGTATCCAAGTATTCCACCAATTGCCAATAAACCCAAAGGACCCATCCATGCATTTCCAGCAAAAATAGATGCAATTGCACTTTGTTCTTTTATGCCTGCCTCTGTAGTAGCTGCTGCTATTTTAGGTCCTGCCATTCCTAAATCTGCAGTATCTGCAATTACTGCAGCTTCTTTTTCAGTTGTAACTATTCCTTCTGCTACTACCTTTTCAGCATTAAGAGCTGCTTGTTCTTGTGATACTAATAATTGTTCATATTGGGATTTCAATATTGCACTTTGCATCGTTGCCTCTAGAGCTTTAGAAGCGGCAGCTTCTTTTACAGATTTTGCATAGAAAAATGCACCAACTCCAAGAGCACCCATAAGTCCGTAAAGTACAAATGAATGTTGTGCTATAAATTCAAATACACTTGCTAATAACTGCATTGGTTTTAATAACAATGAACCAATTTGAGTACCAATTGCTTTCAATCCATTACCCATTTGTTGTTGAGATGATTGTATTTGTGTATTTAATGCAAATTCTTCCGTTTTTTGTTTTAACTGCTCATCATTTAATTCCGTTATATCTAATCCTGCGTTTATAGCAGCTGTTGCTTTTTCTTTTTCTTCTGTAGTAAGGTTTCCTAATCGTTTTCTAATTGATAATTGTTTATTAATCTCTTCAACAGTCATATTAGATGCTTTAGCTAAAGCCTCTTGAGTGAATACATCCTGTTTGGAAAATTCTCCACTTCTTTGAATTTGGTTTAATACCTCGTCTTGAGCTTGAACCATTTTACCGGCAGCTGCTAAACCTCTTGCTTGCGATAAATTAAATTGCCCTCCAACAAAAGTTGCTGCTACTAATTCATCTCCAATGTTTTCTTCAAAATTTAATAAACTCTTAGCAACCCTTTCAACATCAGAAAGTTCTTGTCCTAATTGATGGGCTTTTATTACTTGCTCTTTAAGCAAACCAACATCACCATGAAAATATTTTGATGTAATTCCTGCACTTTTTGAAATATCTTCTAATACCTCTTTAGGAGATACACCGGCCATCTCTGCCATACTAGCTACTTGCAATCCTACATTAGCTGCTGTTTCTTGTGATAATCCAGATACTTGCTCAAATACGGCTTGTAATTTAGCTGCTTCACCTTCTGATATACCTAAATTGGTTGTCATTATTGATAGTGCACCTAAAGTACTTTCACTAAATTGAGCTATATCACTAAATTCATTCTTAAGTTGATTTGTTATTTCATATACAATAGCTGCATCCACTCCCATCTTTGCATATTCTAATGCAATTTCATGAGCTGAATGTTCTATTTCATATGTTTGCTTTTTTGTATATCCAGTATCCTCTCTAAATTTACCCGCTGCTTTATCTAATTCTAAAAAATCTTCAACTGCAAGTCCTATTGCCGTAAATAATAATAATATAGGAGAACCTGCTATAAGAGCTCCCATTAATTTTTTTGCTGCTCCTGCGGCTGATGTTAATGATTCCGGTAATTCTGAAGCTATCTCATTTGTTTGTTCTTGAATTTCTTTTAAACGTTCTAATTGATGTTCTTTTTTTTCAGATTGTTCAAATGCTCGTAATGCCAATTCTCTATCAGCTTCCCCTAAATCTTTTATTTTTTCTAAAAATTCAATTCTTTTTTTATCTACCTCTTGTATGCCAAGCATACTATTTATTTGCTTAATATACTCATCATTTGCATCTATAAGCATATCACGTGAACCACTTAATGCTTCTATTTGACTATCGTTTATTTTCTTTTGTTCTTCTGATAAGTTTAGTTCATTTTTTTTAAGTTGTAAAATTCTACCTTCGATTTCTCCAAAAGTACCAGCACTATTAGTATTTATTTGTAAAGCTTTTTGTAATTGAGGATTCATTTTTGAAATAGATGTTGCAAATTCATCTATTAATTCATTATATTCTTTTTGATGAGTTTTTTCTTTTTCTTTTAATGCATTAATTTTAGTTTGTCTTTTTTCATTTTGTTCTAATGCTTTTTGTCTCTTTTTTGCTTCCTCCTCAGTCAATCCCAAAAGTATTTTAGTACTAGCTATTTTATTTTCCATTTCTTGAGCTTCCTTACCACTAAGTACTGCGGCAGCCTTTACTTGCTCATTTAAGCGAGTTTGAAGTTCTCCTTGCTGTTTAAGCAATTCGTTTAATTCTCTACTATTTTTGGAATCTGCCATTAATTATTTTTTAAATGGATTATATATCTTTTGGAGCTAGTCCCATTTTAACTAATGTATTAAAAATATCAGGATCTTGTCTTTTTATAGTTTTTAATCCATCCGATGCCTTTGAATCAAGTTTATCATAATCGGCTTGTAATTTCTTTAATATAGGGTCATTATCTACTATTTTTTGAATTTCATATGGCGTTTTTTTCTTTTTAAAAAATAAATCCCAAAATTCATTAATTTTAGATTCTGATAATTTGTATTTTTTCATATTTGAATTTGTTTACTTATACGATAATAAATATCTTATAAAAGAAAAAGTTAGGATTTGGAGAAATTATCTCTTTATCCTAACTTTTGATTGTCTTTGTGATGATTTTACTTGCTCATTCTCTTTTTTCTTAGAGTCCACCAGTTTATTATAATAAAATAACCTTAGTCTGGTTGGCATTTGATACAATTCCATCATAGTAAATCCATTACCATAATTAACCATATCAAAAATCTGCGAATGAAGGTTTATACTATGATTGGTAGGAAGGCCAAAAAAACCCAACTCCTAATGCAATAGGTGCCTCCTCCACCTCACCATCTTCGTGAGTATATTCAAATTTCATATTCATATCAGGTGACATACTCTTAATATGCTCTCTTAATGCTCTACTATCTTTAGCTAACATATTGTTTACAAATTTGTTAATAGTTGCTAAATCATTCTTACCATCAACTGATTTAATCATATATCTTAATCTAGTACTAATCTCAGATGATACATCTTTATTTATTTTTTTAAGAGCTTCTACATCTTTATCAATTAATCTTTCATCACCATGTGTTAATATCTTAAATGTTAATTTAGTACCACTTGGTGTTGTATAATCAAATTCATTTTTGTTTTTGAATATTGAAAAATCAACTTCTTTAGTTTGGATTGTAGATAAATCAAAATTTACATTAATTGTTTCACCTTTTTTAGATGAAAAGAATTGTAAATTATATTCTGCACCATATCCTAATAATCTAGTTGCTAAAAGGATAGCGTTTTTATCACCAATAATAATATCATCCGATTTTATACCATCTACTATAATAGATTCAAATAATGTATCAATTGCTAATCCTTTTTTAATAAGATTAGATGAAGAAAGAATATCTTCCTCCTTTGCAGTCATTAATTTAATTCTAATTTGCCCAGATGATAATGGATGTTCTGGTGGATATACTTTACCTTGAGATGGAAGGTCTAATACTTCCGTTGGAAAATCATATACTTTGTCTGTCATAACTTTACTTGTTTTAAGTTTGTATATATAAATACATAGTTTTTAAAAAATTAGAAAGCACAAAAAAGGGGATATTTTGATATCCCCTGATTGTTTTTATTATTTTTAGATTAGTATTCTAAGATAGCGTAATCATAAGCTAATGTTAAAGTGATAGTTGCTACTTCGTTTGAAGTGAAATCTAAATCACCAAAGTTAGCCTGAAGAATGAAAGCTCCTTTAAGTTTCCATTGTTCGATTTTATCACCAACCGGTCCTAACATATAGATATCGATATCCTTTTTGTAGAAATCAGCGTATCCATCTCTACCAGTAATAGATTCATGTGATAATCTCACCCACTCCATTACCGCTTGTGCTCCAGATGGAACGATTGGGTCATAAAGAGTGATTTCTAAATCTTGCCACTCACCTTTACCTTTCAACTGTCTTTTAACGTTGATATGGTCTAAGGTTACTTTCTCAAAGTTAATTTGAGGTCTGTTACCAGCTTTTACTAAATATGATTGAATACCATCAATTTCCATGATGTATCTGTTCTTCATTTTAGGTTCGAAGTTCGTATAGAACATCTTATCAAATTCTAATATTTCTGCCATTTTTGTTCCGTTTATTTTATATTAATAAATATCCAATTCCTTTATTTTCAAATTATGCGTTGAAAGATGCTCCCGTTGGTAAGATGTTGAAATCAATTACGATGAATTCAGCTGTCTTTGCCGGTTGTAAGAACACTTGTCCTGCTAATACATTTCTATCGATTACATCCGGTGTGTTGTTAGTTTCATCCATTACAACTTTGAATGCGTATAAACCTTGTCTTTGTTGGATAGCCTCTAAATAAGGGTTTACAGTGTTTAAGAAACGAGTTCTAGTTGTAGATGTATTTTGTTCAAACACTAAGTAACGAGATGTTGAAGCGATGAACTTCTTCATTGTGATAAGTAATCTTCTTACATTGATTCTATCTAATGCCGAAGCCTTATCTTGCAATGTCTTCTGTCCGAATGCTACAATACCTTGTCCAGGGAATGCTGCGATTGGGTTTACTTTGTTCTCATATAGAGTGTCTCTCTCTGCATGTGTTAATCTATTCAATACACTAACTGCTCCAGTGATACCACCTCTATTCAAACCAGCCGGTGCGAACCACTCTGCCGCCAATCTATCATTACTTGCGTAAACCGCTGGTAATAATACTGATGGAGGAACTATTGTTAATTTGTTTGTATTTGTATCAATTGTTTTAATCCAAGGATAATAAGTACCAACATAATTTGAATCTACTCCTTGCGCTTTTTCAGTTACATCTGCAATTGTTGCATCATAATCAGAAAATTCAGCTATGTAGAATGCATCTTGTCTATCTTCAACCATATCAATAACTGCTTGAACAGCTGCTGGATGGCTTTGGTAGTTTAGACCAGGTGTTACCACCATATTGATATCCCACTCATCAGGATTAGAAATTGCGTTAATTGCTTTTGTATATGCTACTGAACCAGATGCTGCTGAAGTTGAACAATTGAATCCTTGCTGATTTGCATTGCTCCAATTTGCATCACCAGCTTTAGCTATTGGTGTGATTGGATTGATACCATCAAATCCATATTGGAATGCTAATACAAATTGTCTCTTAACCATATCAACTGCCTTTGAACCAGTCATTTGGTATGATAATTGAGAATCAAATCCGAAAACAGCGTTTGAACCTGATAATGCTCCATCAGGAATTGGTTTTAAATATTGAGCGTTATCAATTGATACACCCTCACCTTCAAAATCAAATCCACTATAATAGATTGGAGAACCGGCTGTGTTAGCTGCTGAACCTGTTTGATATACAACCGCAGGTACTTTAGTTACATCGCCAGCTGCTGTTTCAATTGGATTTATATATGCTGCATGTCCGAATGGTGCTGCTGATATAGGATATGAACCAGCTATTGCTACTTCAACTCTTACATATTTTGATTTATTAGCGTAATCACCATTTTGTGTGATTTTGCCAGCAGAATCAATTGTAATATAAGAATCACCCATTCTTCTAGCTATAAAGTTTGGAGAAGCAGGGTCTAAGTTTACATTGTTAAATGTTTCAACAACACTCTTTCTCTTATCAATATCAGAATAACTTCTAATAGTTACAGTAAAAGTTGAATAATCAGTACCACCATCTTCACCAGCTGCCTTTACATTAGAAATACCAACTTTAAATTTAGTATTATAATTTGCACCATCACCTAAAGTTACAAATTTGAAAAGGTCATATCTTACACCACTAATCAATTGAGAGGTAACCATTGGAGTTTGTGCAGGCTGTGCATCAAATGTATAATCCTGTGTAGGTAATACAATACTAGATATACTAGCTGTTGGTAAACCATTTGCTGCATTTTCAAAGTAAACATAAGTGTATGCTTCTTTTGGTCCAAGTGGAGATTCACCAAATACATCTGATAAATCATTTGTAGCTGATGTTACTGTTGATGCTGATACATTCGTTGCACTACCGGTTGCTCCAGTAATTACAAATGAACCAGATGTACCGGTTGCACTTCCTCCAGTAAAACCATAGTTTTGGAATCCGTTTGAAGTTGAGTATAATACACCAGCTATTTTACCACCAGCAACTATTGCTAATGGTGCTGCTTGGTAGTATCCTCCGATACCTGCAACTCTTACGATAGTAGCTTGTCCAGCTTCTCTTAAATAATTTTGTACTGCGTATTCAGTATAATATGTTCCGTCTACTTTACCGAACTTTTCCTCAAATTCTGATTGAGTTGTTACGATTGTAGGTACAAATGCAGGTCCTTCTTTTAGAGGTCCTATAAATGCTGCTCCGATTTCACCGATTCCTTGAGAAAGGAATGATAAATCGTTTTCTCTAGTAAATACACCAGGGGATACAATTCTTTCTGCCATGTTATTTCTCCGATTATTATGTTTTAAAATGCTAATATTGAGTATGTACAATATTACCTATATAAATATAAAGAAAATGTCCAAAACATAATTTATTTTATTAAACTATACTTTGGACATTCAAAATAATATATTTTTGGTATATTATACAGGAGGTGCGTCAGGTATATTACTACCAGATGCTTCAGACCAAGGGAAATTTTTAGGACCAACTTCTTGCTTTTCCCATTTATGTGAATCAATGTGTTTATTTAATTGCTCATTTATATGTTGCCAATAATGAGGATTCGGTGATTCCGAACCACTTACATATGTTTTAACCCAACCCAATATTAAATCTTCAGATAAATCTTTGTAATCGATGAATCCATCTTCGTTTAAATCAGATATTTCAAATGGAGTTCCTCCAGTAAATGTAGCCACATATCCTTCTTCATCAGTAGCTTCAAGTTTCCATTGTGTACCAACAATAACATCTGATTTATCAGATGTATTTTGCTTTCTAAGTCCTGTTAATGACCATTTGTATTCGAATGCCATAGTTTTGTTATTTTATATAAATATGTTACTTTTTATTTTTCAATTCTTTGATTTCAGCTCTTGCTTCGTCCAATTCTGCTTTTAATTCTTTAACTGCCTCTACCAATAGTGCGGTAATCTTATCGTATTTGATAGTCTTATACATTGGAGACATTTCAGGAACAAAATCAACCGCATCCATTGCGTTTTTAGAATCTTGATGTGTAAGTTGAGTTTGGTATTCCGTTGTTAATAATGGTTCTATTTCTTCAACTTCCTGTGCAATCAATCCAATATCTCTAGTTCCAGCACGCTTACTATTAATGTTTACCTTTTCATTATTCCAATCATAAGTAACACCTCTAAGCTTTTGGATTTTTTCTAAAGCGTTAGGAATTGTTTCTATATTTTCTTTAAGTCTAATATCAGAATAGTATGCAATTACGTTACCACTTGCTCTCAAATCACCACTAATATAGAATCCCCAATCAGTAGTATATGCTCTCCAACCAGCTGCGTATGCTAAATAAACGTTACCATTACAATATGATAAGAATGACCAACCATATGAAGGATGCCAGAATCCACAAGGTGCACCAGCACCAGCAGTATGTATCATCAATGCCATACTACCATCAACTCTCCATCCAGAATATCCATTATTAGAACCACCCATATACCAAGATGTATAATCTCCAGTATAACGGTCTAAGTATTTAGAACCATCGTATCTATTATACATAGTACCAGAATACATTCTATTGTAGAAATATGCAATTGGGTTACCATTCTCACCACTCATGTAAGTGAATGTGTTATCACCAGTTGAGTTATCCATCAATCTCAAATACGAATAAGTGTTATTGTTATTCGCATCAACTCTCAATGTAATATCATTGAATGAGTTTAATGAAACTGAATCAGCCCAGTTAGCGTTATAATCTTGCGATGCATATCCGTGATTATTAAATGTATCATATGTTGCGTTCCAGTCAAATGATACAAATGCCAATCTACTAATATAGGAGCTATATGAACCATAGTTTCCCCAAATAGAATATTCACTACCTACTCTAAATGAACCTTGTGCTCTAATATATGAATCACAATAAATGTTTTTACCATTATATGTTCTTAACCAAGTAGAATCCTGCATAAACCAACCACCACCATAAGATTCATTATACCATCCAGTACCACCATAACTTCTAAACCAGTTATTAGAATATATTGTATTGGCCATCGTTAATGTATTCATATAAGATGAACCATTCATATCAATATAATATCCACCATTATCTCTATCTACAATATACGGAACGTATAGAGTATTAGAAATTCTAATATTTTGGTCACCAGCACCAACAGACATAATTTCAGAACCGTGATAAGGGTCATTATTATAGAATCTAGTTCCACCATAATCCCATCTACCACCAATTTCAACCCCAGTGTGCCATCCTAATACTAAACGAGTATGTGTTGAGTAACCATTGTTGTATGGTCCTCTTACAAATATCATATAGTAAGGTTGAGCATCACTTCTAGTACCAGATGTAATACCAGTTTGAGAACCTACTGCAGATGGGTCAGTTCCACTATTACCCAAATCAATACTTCTAGTGTTACCAGTTCCACTATTAATTCTGAATGCGAATGTTCCACCATAATCATAGTAGTAATCTGAGTTTACAGAACTACGAGCAATTAAAGTACTACCATTATGAACACCATTTGTATAGAAATCACCATAGTTATTAATAGATGCCACATTCGTATTGGTACTCATATTTCTGAATACCCAAGCTCTACCAGATGTATCCATTATAAACCAAGTACCATAGTTATCGGATTGATAACCATGCGTACCATATCCAATGTTTGCACCATATTTGAATCCCATCCAAGATGTAGTAGTGTTACCAGTACTCCACAATGTAATACCACCATCTCTTGATGAGTTATTATTATTAGAGTTGAACCAACCAGAATATCCAACCGTAAGATTGTTTACACTTACAACATCACTACCACCAGCATTAATACCACCATACAACCAGTTATATCCTAATGAATAAATACCAGATGGATGATACGATGCGTTACCAGTACCACCGGCGTTTGTATTACCTCTATAATAGTTTGCATACATTCCAACCAAGTTAGAAGTACCATCAGGAACTGAATAGTATCCAGTACTAGATGTACCATAAAATGCAGGTGCCTGCATGCTGTCTGCTGAATATTGTCTACCATATGTCCAGAATGAACCATTATAGTGCGATATTATTGCATTTACTTTACTACTACCATTATACCCAACCCAACCTGGCATTGCAGGTCCAGAACCTTGCCCAACAAATACAGTTTCTGCACCAACCATAGTGTATGCACCATAAGTTTGTCCAGATTGAGAACCTTTGTTGAAATAAAATATACCCCAGCCTCTAGCATTTTCTTGGAATAACCAGTTATTTGCTTCAGAGTTATCGGATACTAAGAATGTACCACCATCGTTATTTTGTCTAAAGTAAGCTTCAGCTTGTATTAAATATCCTATTGATGTACCATTGCCATCCCACTTATAATATGCATTATCATAATCATAGAATATAGGTGAACGAGTATCAACATATGAATATAATCGTCTGTCCGAATCAATTCTTACAGCGTGCTGTCCGTTTATAGAAGGGAAATCTGATGTATTATTAACATAGAAATCTAACCAACCATTTGTATTAGTTCTACCTGCTACTATATAGTTTGCACCATTATTACCTAATTGTAAACCGTACCAATTAAGAGATGCATTATAAATACCAGAGTTATCTACATATCTTGCTCTAAAATGATAAGATGAATTTGGAGTAATTAAATCACCACTAGCAACATTACCTCTTGATGTTACAGTAGCTAAAGTTTCAGATGTTGCGTTACCAGTAATTGATGTATTTAATGAATTTTTTGGAACAGTTGTTATTATACTTAAACCAGTATAAGTTGCATCTGTAATAGCCCAACTTTCCAAATATCCTGAGCCTTGGTCATATATACATCTTACGTTAAATCTACCATAATAGATGTTTGATGATAGATGAATACACACCTTACCAGCCCCATTTCTACCAATTCTTACAGTACCAGGATCCCAATCACCGTTATTTATATATGAATGATTCGTCCAACTACCACCATATGCGTACCAAACAATTTGTAAATTAATTGATTGTGCATTTCCATATGCATAACCCTCAATAATTACAGTTGGCATATTGAAAGTACCATAATCAATATTCGTAGTAATTAAATATCCGTTTCCAGTTGAATAGTTAAGTGCGTTAAATGTAGATGTTAAACTATGATATGGAGTTGATACTTGATTAGTTCTTAATATATTTAAAACACTTGTACCATTTGTATTCAAGTAATAACTACTATTATTATTCATATACAAGTTACCATCACTCAGATTTTTTCTCAAATCCCAGCTTGCCCATGTACCATTTAAAAAACCATAGTTACTACTATTATCACCATATAATTGGAATTTGAAGCCACCAGAACTATTTTGTACTACGATACCACCATCACTATTTCCAGATGTTCTAATTCTAATATTTGCCGTATTGAATGCGTCAAATAAATGTGCTCCAATATATGCTGAACTTAAGTTAGCTTGTCCACCACTACTAATGTAATAAGTTGTACCACCTACATAAAGATTACCATCTGCTCTAAAGTTATATGGAGTATAAGTACCATTAGTAAATGCATTAGATTGATTTAATCTTAAATAACTATCTGTTGTATCAAGTGCTTGCTTACCATTACCAGATAGATAATTAGTAAAGAATTGATTACCTGCTCCATTTACTCTCCATACCCAACCACTACCATCATTAACCGCAAATCCATAAGAACCACCGGATGATATAGTTGTATAAATACCATAATCAAATCCAGTCTTGTCAACAAAAATACCCCAGTCTGCTCCACTTCTATCAGAAACAGTCAATACCGCATCAGTACCTCCAATTGAATATGGATTTGATGAACGATAGAAAATTACAGACCCATTATCAACACCACCAGCTATCAAACCTCTTAAGTTTGATGTTGTCGCGTTTACATAATAAGTTGTTGCTCCTCCAACATATACAGTGTTTGCAGTTAAGTTTCCACCAATTGTAGTATCTCTACTAATGTATGCTCTATAATAATCGTAATCATAAACCGCTTGATGGTATGGTTGATTATATCCACTATATCCACCATAGTATGCAAGTGCAGCTACAGATCCAGCATTTCCACTACCACCCGTATTGTAGAATGATACCCTTATTCTATTGATAGCAGAATCAAATAAAGAATAGAATTTAGTAAAGTTACCAGGCCAGCTACTCCAGTTGTGACTGAATGCAGTACTCCAACTACTTCCTCCATTTGTTGATGTTTCTACTGTAATTGTAATATTTGCTCCATTGGTACTACCTACCACATGGAACATATCAAAGTTTTTATATCCTATACTAAATGTAAATCTTTGACCTCTACCGCCACCACTAGCATCAATAGTAAATCCACCACCACTATAAGAAGATATAGCTTTTTCTCCTAAAAATGTATTTCTAATTGTATCGGTAATAGTTTGTGATGTCCAAGATGAATTATTTGCCGATGTTTCATACGTTATTAAATCACCATGTCTTAAATTAGACCAAACCGATGAATATGCAAATCCATTATATAAATAACCTCCACTAAAGCCACAATAAACTAAAGGTGAATTATTATTACCAAATGAAAGTACATTTCCAATTACAGTTCCAGTATTAGCAGTTAAGTTACCAGCTAATGTTAATGAGTTTAAATAAGATGTACCTGCATTAATATAATATGTAGAACCACCACCAGTATAAATCGTACCTGCTGTTAAATTTCCTCCAAACCAACCAGTTCCATTATTTAAATCTACATAGAATCTAGCAACACCACTACCAACAAAACCTAATCTATTAGAATCACCACTACCACCCAATAATCCACCAGCCGTAGTTTCAAAATATAAACCCCAGTTATTAGCTCCCGGTGTAATCCAGAAATTATTAGTATCAGTTACTTGTAAGAATGCGTAGTTGTAAACACCAGATGAATACATACCACCAGCTGCTACTAAGTTTCCAGCTAAACTTAAATTGTTTAAATAGGATGTACCTGAATTAACATAATAAGTTGTTGCGTTACCTACATATGAAGTTCCTACTTGTGAGTTACCAGGAATAGTAAAGTTACCACTACCATCCAATCTACCTATTTGAGTATATGATGCAAATCTATTTAATGTTGTACCTGCATCATTATAGAAAGTAAATCCACTATTAAATAATAAATAAGTTGATGTGTCTGCTAATGGTGCTCTCCAGCTACCACCTGTTGTTGTATGTCTAACGTTGTATCCTAATCCTCCATAAGAACCACCACTATAACCAGCTACAATACCTCTACCTTCAGAACCGCCATTACCTAAATTTACGTTAAATGTACCAGTACCATCATAAAAATTTGTTGCTGATACATTTGATGAAAACACAGCGTTTGTACCATTTAAAGTACCAGCTAATGTTAATGCGTTTAAGTTTGATGTAGCATTACTAAGATAATATGTACTACCATTGATATTAATATTACCACCTAAAGGATTTAATGTTATGGGTTCTACACCATTTGCTCCACCTGTATTATCATATGATGCTTGAATCCATCCTGCGAATGGTGAAACGTTTTGAGTACCTAATTGTAATCTTACTAATGCGTTAGTTCCAGCTAATACTAAATGTGCATTATTTGTATTATCCGCAGTTGTTGGTGCGCTTACACCAGCTTTATATATTGTTGTATTACCAATTGCCGTTAAACCACCCATAACACTATTTCCAGAAACAGTATTATTTCCAGTTACCGTCAATGTAGTACCATCAAATAATAAATTACTTTCAACGGTTGCATTTGGTGCAGTACCATTTAGTGTTATTACACCATTATCAGTACCACCACTTAAAGATAACAATCCAGATGAACCGGATGTACCTCTTGATCCTGATGTACCACTACTTCCAGATGTACCGCTTGTGCCAGATGTTCCCGATGAACCAGATGAACCGGATGAACCACTACTTCCAGATGTTCCTGAAGTACCGCTTGTGCCAGATGTTCCTGATGTACCGCTTGTGCCACTACTACCACTACTTCCAGATGAACCACTGGCTCCCGTAGCACCACTACTTCCGGATGAACCAGATGAACCACTACTACCACTACTTCCAGATGTACCTCTTGTTCCTGACGTACCAGATGAACCAGATGTTCCACTACTTCCAGATGTGCCCGATGTTCCCGATGTTCCCGATGAACCACTACTTCCACTTACTCCAGATGTTCCTGATGAACCGCTTGTGCCAGATGTTCCTGATGAACCGCTTATACCAGATGTTCCCGATGAGCCACTTGTACCAGACGTTCCCGATGAACCGCTTGTGCCAGATGTTCCCGATGTTCCAGCTGAACCAGATGAACCTTGTGCTCCAGATGAACCACTACTTCCAGATGAACCACTACTTCCGCTTGTTCCACTAGTCCCACTACTACCACTTGAACCACTACTTCCAGATGTACCCGATGTACCAGCTGAGCCAGATGAACCTTGTGCTCCAGATGAACCCGATGAACCAGATGTTCCCGATGTACCAGCTGAACCAGATGAACCACTACTTCCAGATGTTCCCGATGTGCCAGATGTTCCCGATGTGCCAGCCGAACCAGATGAACCTATTACTCCATCTTTACCAGATGTTCCAGCTGTGCCAGATATTCCCGATGTACCACTTGTACCAGATGAACCAGCAGTTCCAGATAATCCTGATGTACCAGTAGCACCAGATAATCCACTTGTTCCTGATGACCCACTTGTCCCAGATGTTCCTGATGTACCAGCTGAACCAGTTGTTCCCGATGAACCACTACTTCCAGATGAACCAGCAGTTCCAGATAATCCTGATGAACCACTAACCCCACTTGTTCCAGATGAACCACTTATTCCTGATGTACCAGATGTACCGCTACTTCCAGATGTACCAGCCGTACCAGTAGAGCCGGATGAACCAGACGAACCACTACTTCCACTTGTGCCACTTGTGCCACTTGTACCGCTTGTACCGCTTATTCCAGATGTACCACCACCACCAGTTAAACCACTACTTCCAGATGAACCAGATGTTCCAGATGTTCCTGATGACCCACTTATTCCACTTGTGCCAGATGTTCCGGCTGAACCACTTATTCCACTACTTCCAGATGTACCAGATGTACCAGATGAACCATCTTTACCACTACTTCCATCTTTACCAGATGTTCCACTACTACCAGATACACCAGATGAACCACTTGTTCCTGTCAATCCCGATGAACCAGCTGAACCTCTTGTTCCACTACTTCCACTACTTCCGGATGTACCAGATGAACCATCTTTACCAGATGAACCACTACTTCCGGATGTACCAGATGAACCACTTGTACCAGTCAAACCAGATGTACCAGCAGAACCAGTACTTCCAGACGAACCACTACTACCACTTACTCCAGATGTTCCTGATGTACCACGTGTACCAGATGTTCCGGATGAACCAGATGTTCCCGATGTGCCAGATGTTCCGGATGAACCGCTTGTACCAGATGTTCCTGATGTTCCACTACTTCCAGATGTTCCAGCCGAACCCGTTGTACCAGCTGTACCAGTACTACCAGATGAACCACTACTTCCAGATGTTCCCGATGAACCACTACTACCAGATGTACCACTTACTCCTGAAGTACCAGATGTTCCCGATGTGCCAGATGTACCGGATGTTGCTGCTGCAAATCTAGAACCAATTTGACCAGTTGATGTATCAACTACTAATACTTGGTTTGATAATGATGATGGGATACTATCCACATAAACACTACCACTAACAATTAAACTACCTGTTATTTTTACACTACCAGTTAATTGTTGTATATTTGTTACAGAATTACCAAATATGTTTGAGCCAGATGAATATACTACTGATGATGATACTATGTTTGTTACAATTTGATTTGAAACAATAGTACCAGCTACAGTTAAATTTTGTGTTATTATTTGAGAACCAGTAACAACTAAATTTCCATTTATATTTTCGTTACCAGTTATTGTTAAGTTACCAATTAAATTTTCACTACCACTTACATTCAAACTACCAGTTATATTTTCACCAGCTGTTACCTGTAAAGCTCCAGTAACATTTAAGTTACCATTTATATTTTCCGTTCCGTTTACAATTACATTACCATTGATAGTTTCATTACCTAAAATGTTTACACTACCAGTAATTATTTCACTTCCACTAACTATTAAAGAACCTGTTATAGTTGTTTTTATATTTATCTCCAATCCTTTATCAGGAGATATTACAGCAATTGCTGAACCTGACTTAATTCTATTTATATCGCCAATTGAATCAGCATTAATATTTCTTAATTGAGAACCATCTCCAACAAAATAAGAACCAGTTTCTACATATACACTACCAGTTACTCTTACACTACCAGTAATTTGAGTACTACCACTTATTAGTACATTATTTTCATTTACTTTTACATAGATAGAACCACTAGCTATTTGAGTTACATTATATAACTTACTAGCATCTCCAGTAAACGAACCACTAAACGAACCACTAAATTGTGAACCACTAAATATAGATGCGGTTATTGAGTTTATTACATTTAACGATGTATTAACTGATACCGATGATGTTGATACATTTACTTGGTCAATACCATTTACCGTTACCGCTAATACACTTTGACTAATCTGATTAAACCCGTTAGGATTTTTGCCTAAAACATTCATCTATTTTATTACTTTTAACTAATTTCTAAAACCGAAACAATTACATCTGCCGATGCAGCTACTGAAGATTGTACCGAAATAAAATCTCCTGCACTCATTGCTATTTTTTGGTCACCACCAACAAACACTACACTTCCTCCAACAGGTATAGTAGTATTTCTAACTACATATACCGTCTTAGCTTGTCCAGCACTTGTTAAAGTTGCACTAACATTAATATTATTATTAAGGTTAGTATTTGCAACACTCATCCCAATTACAGTTGTTGATGTAGCAGCTGGTGCTTGATATACAATTGTATTTGCCGTACCAATCGAACCACTTATACTATTTTTAAATGTATTTGCCATTTATTTTTATTTTTATCCTAATGCGATAGCATATGCTAAAGCTGTATCTAACACACTTACACCTTCTATTGTTACCGAGCCAGATAATACATTCACCGAGCCAGATAATATATTAGTAGAACCGGTTACATTTAATGGGCCAATTATATTTCCAGAACCAGTAACAATTAAGCTTCCGCTAACTATTAATCTTTGACCAATTGTTAAATAATCAAAAGATGCTTGCTGAACATCAATAGAACCTTTGAATGAACCTGTAAATGAGCCCGTAAACGAACCACTCAATGTAGCATACGCATTAACTGCTTGCGTTATTGAGCCTGAAAAAATGGGACTATTTATTTTCATTTATATCCGTAATTTTGTTATAGGTATAAATATAATAAATTTCCTTTTAAGGTTTTGTAGGCCAGCTTATACCAAAAGGGTTACTTTGACTGGTAATATCTCTAAGATATTGTCTGTATGTTTTCCAGTCATTATTTGTAATTTGCGGAGAATCTGCTAATTGTGTCCAATCAGATTCTAAAAGTAATTGGTCTCTCAAATTTCTGATTTCTATCCATTTATTTTCTATACGAATATTAATTTCCGTTTCAGATGCGTTTGATTGATTCCAAACTTGATTATATGTACCATCTATTAATTCAGGAGTTCCTTCGGAAATATTTTTTGTATAATCGTTTGGTTTTACTGTTGGTTGAACACTAATCATATCCCATTGAAGTAAAACAGCATTAGTTAAATTTTCAGGAAAAGTTACATTTGAATTATCTAACTTTAATTGTTGAATTGTATATGGATATATTATAGTATCGTTTATAATTCTTAAATACATAATTATTTAAAATTTGAAGGTATTGATGCGAAATTTGATAAACCAGTACAATTTTTAAATGCACCCACTCCATATGGTTGAGGAACTCTAGTCCAAAGTGATGGTGCCGTACCAGACATACTATTTGTTGTTGTGTTTTGAAAATATAAATTAGAAAAATCAGTTACAGCAGTATTATATGTAAATTGTAATGGTGATGTTAATAATTTGCATAATTTAAATGTACCAGCAAAACCAGATACATTTATATTAGTATCAAATAAATTAGATGGGTATGTTGCTAAAGAAAGACATGTACTAAATGCAGCACCAAAATCAGTAGCATTAACATTATTAGTAAACAACCCAGATGGTATACTTGTTATGGCTGTAAATGAAAAAATATCCGTAAAAGATAATGCTTGTGTTGAATTTGAAAATATTGTTGAAGGAATTGTTGTTATAGCAGTTGAACGCATAAAATTTGAAAATATCTCAACATCAGCTAATCCAATATAATCAGTTGGTAGAGTACTAATATTATTACAACCATAAAAATTGATAACTCTTAAACCAACAGTCCCCCATGCATCAACAGATGTAATCAAACTTTTTATTGCTGCTTTATTATCAACTGCAAATGATGGCATGAATCCAGTTATTTCTATTTGATATGTACCAGCTGATGTATATGTGTGTGCTCTATTAGTATCATTATATGCTGTTATACTATTTGACGTAGCATCGCCCCAACTTACACTAAAGTTTGGAGTTAATCCATTATAATCATTCAATGGTAAAGTAAATAAACCACCAGCACCAACTGCTATTGTAAATTTGAAAGGTTCTGCCATTCCGCTAGGTATTAATCTTCTTGCTATTCCCATAACTTATTATATCATATTTTTTCCGGCTAAGAAACCATAATAGGTACTGCCTCCATCATAAGTATATATTACAATAATATCCGTACCAGATGTTGTTAGAGTTGGTTGTGCTCCACCAGCCCATTTAACACTAGTCCAAGCTATTGTATATCCACCACCATTTGTTAATGCTAGTGTAAATCCAAATGCTTTTCCAGCTGGTGGATTTGTTATTGTAACCGTTCCATTTGCGTTTACAGTTTTCTTAAAATTGTTTGCTGTACTTAAATCGATTGAGAATGTTGCTCCACCAGTTCCTAAATCAGAATATGTTTCTCTATATGTTGTTGGTGATACTGCTCCAGCTACTGTCAACAAGCTACCATCAAATGTTAAATTAGCTTCAACACTTGCATTTGGTTGTGCACCATTTAATGTTAATATACCATTATCAGTTGTACCGGTTAAAGTTAAAAACCCAGAAGTTCCAGATGTACCAGCAGAACCACGCGTACCAGATGTTACTCCGTAAAAGGATGTACCAGATGTTCCAGATACTCCAGACGTTCCAGATGTTACACCATAGAATGATGTACCAGATGTTCCACTTACTCCTGATGTTCCGCTTGTACCAAAATAAGTACCATCAGTTCCACTAATACCGCTTGTACCAGATGACCCAGATGTGCCGGATGAACCTGCTGTTGCCGTTGCACCACTAAGACCCGATGTGCCCGATGTTCCACTACTTCCAAAATATGTACCATTTAAACCACTAATACCAGATGTACCAGATGACCCAGATGTTCCAGATGTACCGGCGGTTGCGGTTACACCACTAAGACCTGATGTACCAGATGTTCCGCTAACTCCAGATGTTCCACTACTTCCAAAATAAGTACCGTCTTTACCACTTACACCGGATGTTCCCGATGTCCCAGATGTTGCACCAGCTCCACTAAGACCCGATGTACCAGATGAACCGCTAACTCCAGATGTACCACTACTTCCAAAGTAAGTTCCGTCTTTACCACTACTTCCAGATGTACCAGATGAACCAGACGTTGCACCAGCTCCACTAATACCAGATGTACCAGATGTACCAGCCGAACCACTAACTCCAGACGTTCCTGATGAGCCAAAGAATGTTCCATCTTTACCACTTGCTCCAGATGTACCAGATGTTCCTGATGAACCAGATGTTGATGCTACTCCACTAATACCAGATGTTCCAGATGAACCGCTTACTCCCGAAGTTCCGGATGTACCAAAGAATGTACCATCCGTACCACTTACACCAGATGTTCCTGATGAGCCGGATATGCCAGATGTACCACTTTCTCCAGATGTACCGCTTGTACCGCTTGTACCGCTTGTACCAGCTGAACCAAAATAAGTACCATCTTTACCACTTGCTCCAGATGTTCCCGAAGTTCCAGATGTACCAGCAGAGCCACTTTCACCAGATGAACCAGATGTACCAGATGTTCCTGATGTTCCGCTTGTACCAAAGTAAGTACCATCCGTACCGCTAATGCCGCTTGTGCCAGATGTTCCTGATGAACCAGATGTACCACTTTGCCCGGATGTACCAGATGAACCAGATGTTCCTGATGTTGTACTTGCTCCACTAATACCAGATGTTCCCGATGAACCAGATGACCCAGATGTTCCGCTTGTACCAGACGAACCAGATGTTCCTGATGTTCCAGACGAACCACTACTTCCAACAAATGTACCATCTTTACCGTCTTTACCACTTACACCAGATGTTCCGCTTGTACCAGCCGAACCACTTTCTCCAGATGTACCGCTTGTTCCAGACGAACCACTTTGTCCCGATGTTCCAGATGTTCCCGAAGTTCCAGATGTTGAACCAGCTCCACTAATACCAGATGTTCCCGATGAACCACTACTTCCACTTGTTCCGGATGTTCCTGATGTTCCTGATGAACCACTTATTCCACTACTTCCAGATGTACCAGATGTACCAGCTGAACCATCCGTTCCAGAATATCCAGAAGAACCAGATGTACCAGATGTTCCAGATGTACCGTCTGCTCCACTACTTCCAGATGTACCATCTTTACCACCACTACCAGATGTACCACTACTTCCAGCTGTACCACTTATTCCTGATGTACCAGATGAACCACTACTACCAGATGTTCCCGATGAACCATTTTCACCACTACTTCCAGATGTTCCAGATGTACCAGCTGAACCAGATATACCTGATGTGCCAGATGTACCACTACTTCCAGATGTTCCACTTAATCCTGATGAACCACTCGTACCAGATGAGCCGCTTGTACCTCTTGTACCAGATGTTCCCGATGAACCACTACTTCCACTACTGCCCGATGTACCAGATGTACCAGATGTACCAGCTAATCCATTTAAACCAGATGAACCAGATGAACCATCCGTACCATTAAAGTAATCTACTCCAAATTCAGGAGTATATCCAGGTAAACCATCAACACCAGATGTACCATGACATGCACCTACTAAATTTATTGTTCCGTATGGTGGATTTGCTAATACAACAGATTCTCCAATTGCACAAATTTCTACATTCGGGTCACCAGGGTTTATTGTTATTTGGTCTCCTGATGTAAAATCACATCGTGTCCAATCGAACACTGCAGGATTATCAGGATCCTCATTAGATAAAAGATATGTTAAACAAGAAATACCACTACTTCCAGATGAACCATCAGTACCACTTTCTCCAGATGTTCCTGATGTACCAGATGTACCGCTTGTGCCAGATGTTCCTGATGTTCCATTTTCTCCACTACTTCCAGATGTTCCAGCTGAACCATCAGTACCACTACTTCCAGATGAACCACTTGTGCCAGATGTACCATCACTACCACTACTTCCAGATGAACCAGATGAACCGCTTGTAGCGCTTGTTCCTGCAGAACCATCAGTACCACTGCTACCACTACTTCCAGCTGAACCAGATGAACCGCTTGTACCAGATGAACCACTTGTACCAGCTGAACCATCAGTACCACTTGAGCCAGATGTTCCAGCCGAACCGTCAGTACCACTACTGCCACTACTTCCAGATGAACCACTACTTCCAGATGTACCATCAGTACCACTTAATCCAGACGAACCAGATGTTCCCGATGAACCACTTTTACCTGATGTACCAGATGAACCACTACTACCAGATGTTCCCGATGAACCAGCTTTACCAGATGTTCCAGATGAGCCGCTTGTACCATCCGTACCACTTTTACCTGATGTACCAGATGTTCCACTTAATCCAGACGAACCAGACGAACCAGATGACCCAGACGAACCAGATGTGCCATCCGTACCACTTTTACCTGATGTACCTGATGTTCCACTACTACCACTACTTCCGCTTGTACCAGATGTTCCGTCTAAACCAGATGAACCACTACTTCCAGATGTACCATCACTACCAGTAGAACCAGACGAACCACTACTACCAGATGTTCCTGATGTACCACTACTTCCAGATGTTCCCGATGAGCCAGCCGAACCAGATGAACCACTTGTACCAGATGTACCAGCCGAACCAGTTGAACCTGATGTACCACTACTTCCAGATGTACCACGCGTTCCACTACTTCCAGATGTTCCAGATGACCCAGATGAACCAGCCGAACCTGTTGAACCAGATGTTCCAGATGTTCCAGATGTTCCCGATGAACCACTACTTCCAGATGAACCGCTTGTTCCAGATGTTCCAGATGAGCCAGATGTACCAGCTGAACCAGTTGTTCCCGATGAACCACTACTTCCAGATGTACCACTACTTCCAGATGTACCACTACTTCCAGATGTACCAGATGTTCCTGATTCACCACTTGTACCAGATGAACCAGCCGAACCATCCGTTCCAGATTCACCACTACTTCCAGATGTACCAGATGTTCCCGATGTACCAGATGTACCGGATGTTCCACTACTTCCAGATGAACCAGATGAACCACTACTACCGGATGAACCATCATATCCCGATGAACCACTACTTCCGCTTGTACCAGATGTTCCCGATGTACCACTTGTACCAGATGTTCCCGATGAGCCGCTTGTGCCAGATGTTCCAGATGTTCCAGATGAACCGCTACTTCCAGATGTACCAGATGTTCCTGATGTACCACTACTTCCAGCCGAACCCGTAGAACCAGATGTTCCCGATGTACCAGCAGAACCACTACTTCCAGATGAACCACTTGTTCCACTACTACCACTACTTCCAGATGAACCAGATGTACCAGATGACCCAGATGTACCAGATGTTCCTGATGTTCCACTACTTCCGCTTGAACCAGATGAACCATCACTACCAGATGAACCGCTTGAACCAGACGAACCCGATGTTCCAGATGTACCAGATGTTCCCGATGTACCAGCTGAGCCATCCGTACCACTACTTCCAGATGTACCATCACTACCAGATGTACCACTAGTACCAGATGTACCACCAGAACCATCAGTACCACTACTTCCAGATGAACCAGATGTACCAGATGACCCAGATGTTCCCGATGTGCCAGATGTTCCGGATGTACCACTTGCTCCAGCTACGTCTCTAGCTTCTAATTGATGAGTTGTTGTATTCCAAGTTAATACATAAGATGATAAAGAGGATGTATATAAATTATTTACATAAACACTACCACTAGCACCAAAACTTCCTGTTACAACAAAGTTTGCGAACATAGTACTATCTAAGTACTTATTAATAAATGCTGTTGTGTCTACGTTTGAAGCATTTGCTGCGTAAGCTGCGTAAGATGCTGTTATAGCATATGATGCACTTAATACACGCATTGAAGCTGTTTGTGAATTTAATACAAAACTAGCCGTATCAACAAAACCACCACCGCCACCGCCATTGGCAGAGAATGATGCTGATATCGCTTGGTATGCTAAAGATGCTGTACCTACAAACATTGAAGCTGTTTGTGAATTTAATACAAATAATGTTGTATCAATATTTGCATTTAATGCGTAAGATGCAGTTGCTGCGTAAGATGAGCTTAATACTCTCATCGATGCAGTTTGAGATGATAAAACGTAATTGCCAGGCTGTAATGATGCTGACAATAATTGTTGTACATTTTCATTTGTTAAACCAAGTAAAGTAGATGCCGTTCCTGCATTTTCAGCATATACTGCGTAAGATGCGGAATTAACAGTTCCTACTACTCTATTACCTTGTATTGTACCACTAATTACACTACCCCCACTACCAATTACTACTTGTCCACTTTCAGTTCCACTAAATGTAATTTTTATAGTGTTTAAGTCAATTGATTCAATAGTTGCTGGTAGAATTTGTTGTTGTGAACCAGTTTGATAAACCTGAACAACCGGATATAAAACTCCTAAGTTGTGAACAATTGTTAAAATGTTTACATTACTAAATCCAACAGTTTCCACATTTGAATATTCAGGTTGAGGAATATAATATCCCCTAGCTTCATCATATCTTAAAATATCATATTCAGCAGATGCGGTTGGCCCAGTTCCTCTAAATGTATATGTGCCATTGAATGAACCAGTAAAATATGGAGAATATATAAATGAACTAGTAATTCCTTTATCAACATATAAGTTACCGTAAATACTTGCAGATGCGTTTGTAACAAATCCATTATTAGGAGAAACAGATGCTGTAAATGATCCTGATTTTAATATTGATGTTTCAAATGCTAAGTTTGCAATATTAATATTTGTCAATCCACTTCCATCTCCTACATATGTAGAACCGGATGCTGCTACAAAATTCCCACCAGTTACATAAATACCACCGGTAATTGCTGCAAATATATTTGTTCTAAATCCATCAATAGGTGAAATAGATGCTGTTGCAGAACCAGAAACTAATTTATCTAACTTAAGGTCTGTTAATGCATTTGCAGGGATGTTAAACAATCCACCACCATCTCCAAAATAAAGAGATGCTGATATTGTTGTATTAATATTCAAACCATTATTAGGTGAAATTATTGCTATAGCCGAACCAGAAATAATTTTATTTAATTCAAGATCTTGCAATGCTGCGGCTGGAATGTTAAATAATCCACCACCATCTCCTACAAATAAGGATGCGCTTAGTGAACCACTAATTGCCACCGAACCAGTAAATTGAGAACCTACTGCCGAACCAGACGTTGCACCAGTTATAACTATAAATGTATCACCACTTTGTACAGATGCTGTTGCCGAACCACTAGCGATAAATGGCGCAGATGATGCTTGTACATTGGTTAATTGAGAACCATCTCCTATAAACGTAAATGCCTTAACACTACCACTTACATCAATAGAACCGGTAAATCTAGAACCAATAGCTGAACCAGTTGCTCCAGTTGTTACTACAAATGTATTACCACTTGATACCGATGCTGTTGCTGAACCACTTGCTATTAAAGGGGCTGCTGATGCTTGTACGTTAGTAATAAACGTACCATCACCAAATAAATATTGAGTTGCTCTAATACTTCCACTAACTTCAATTGAACCAGTAAATTGAGAACCTATTTGAGATTGTGTAAATGGAGTTTGTACTCTAAATCCAAAATTAGGACTTACTGAAGCCGTTACACTACCACTTTCAATTTTTGGAGATGATTGTGCAAATACATTTGTAATATATGTACCATCCCCAATAAGATAATCAGTTGCTCTAATGCTTCCACTAACTTCTATTGAACCAGTAAATATAGAACCAAGTTGAGAACCAGTTTTTGCTGTTGTTACTATAAATTGGTCCCCGCTTGTTACCGAACCAGTTGCAGAACCACTACCAATAAATGGAGCTACTATTGCAAGAACATTTGTTAATTGTGAACCATCTCCTACAAAGAATGATGCCGATACACTACCTGTTACATAAACTGAACCGGTAAATTGAGAACCAGCATCCAATGAATAAACTTTAAATCCGTTATTAGGAGATACAGATGCAGTTACACTACCAGATGCCATCTGATAAACATTTTCTGCTAATGCCGATAAAGGAATATCAAATAACCCCCTACCACTACCACTAAATGTTGAACCAGTATTTAAAAATACCCCGCCACCAACTCCACCACTTACATATAGTGAACCAGTGAATTGTTGGAAGTTTGTTACATCATTTCCAAATATATTAGAACCAGACGAATAAATTATTGAGGATGAAATTAAATTAGTAACTATTTGGTTTGCTATAATTTTACCATCAACATATAAATCATTATGTAAATGAGCATCTCCTATAATATCCAATGCTCCAGTTATATTTGTAGAGCCACTTAAATTAATAGTTCCGTAGCTACCACTATTAAGAGTATCAACATTTACATTACCCAATACATTTAAACCTTGTTGTAATGTGGTTGATGATGATACAATTAAACTACCTGTAATTGTTGCGTTTGAATTTACAATAAATCCAATATTAGGGTCTACTGATGCGGTTACTGAACCTGTTGCTATTTGGTAAACATTTTGTACTAGCGCAGATAATGGAATATCAAATAAATTTGCACCACTACCACTAAATGAACCACTAAATTCGTTTGCTATAACCGAATTAGTTACAGTCAATGAATTATCTATATTCACAGAGCCAGATACTCTAATACTTCCAGTAAATTCAGAACCATAATCTACTGATTCTATTCTAAATCCATAATCCGGACTTACAGAAGCTGTTACTGAACCACTTATTATTTTATTTGGAGAAAATGATAATGCAGATTCTGGAATATCAAATAAAAATCTACCACTACCAGAATAAAAAGACCCAGATGATATTGAAATACTTCCACTTACATTTATACTACCAGTAAATTGCGAACCACTTTTCAATGATTCCACTTTAAATCCAAATGTAGGTGAAACAGATGCCGTTACACTAGCACTAGAAATTCTAGATGCATCTCCGGTAAATGATGAGAACGGAATATCAAATAATCCAGCACCACTACCAGTAAACATTGATGCCGACACATTACCTTCAAATTGTGCTTTAGTATTTACCAAAAATCCATTAATCGGAGATATTGATGCCGTTGCAGAACCACTTGCTATACGAATTGCATCTCCACTAAATGCAGAGAATGGAATATCAAATAAGTTTGCCCCACTACCACTAAATGTTGAACCAAATGTTATACTTACACTTCCAGTAACATTCACATCTCCAATTAATTCAATAGTAGCTGGTATTACCAATTCATCAACAATATTAATTGTACCTACCATCATTGAATGGTATTGGCAAATATAATATAAAGTTGCTGGTGCGGTATTTGGTACAGTAAATGTTATTGTTCCTACCTGTGTTCCATTTCCAGATACACCCGTATTATATGTACTACCTGTTCCAGTTACAGGTGCAGCTTTTATGTAAAATGGGTGGCCACTTGCGTTTACGTTAAATGTATAAGTTACTCCTTTTACTAAAGTTATTGTAGGATTTGAACCACTAACTGCACCGGTAAAATAATACTCCATAGAAGAGTTATTAGTTACAGCAAATACTTTATTAATATCAGATACATCTACTACATGTCCCGATGATGATACAACTAAACTTCCAGATATTTTTGTAAAAGTATTTACTTCGAATCCTTTATTTGGAGAAATAGAAGCTGTTACACTTCCACTTGCTAATCTTAATGCATCCCCAGATAAAGCAGAGAATGGAATATTACTCAATCCTTCACCACTACCACTAAAATATCCAGACCCAGATGGTATTGTTACACTACCGGTTATTAAAATAGAACCAGTAAATACAGACCCACTATCGGTTGATATTACAATAAATCCAAAATTAGAATTTACTGAAGCTGTTACATTACCACTACCCAATCTAGTAGTTTCTGGTAAATTTGTTAATCCCGCACCACTACCACTAAATACAGATGCCGATATACCACTTTTAAATAATGCAGGTCCTTCTACAAATAAACTTGAAGTTAATTCAGTTTTAGAACCAGTAATAATAACATTACCATAAAACAAAGAACCACTTTCAGAAGCTCTTACTACAAATCCATTTTGTAATGATACAGATGCAGATACACTGCCTGTTGCTATTAATGTTGGTATTGTTGCTGGGATATTTATTAATCCACTACCATCACCTTTAAATGCCCCACTAAATGAACCAGTATATGATGATGCTGTTACAAATCCTGCTATTAATTCCGTTTGTATTTTAACAGAACCAGTAAATTGTTGGATATTGGTATTGGTGTTTCCAAATATATTTGAACCGGTTGAATAAATTATCGATGATGATATAAATTGAACAGATATTTGTTTAGCGTATATATTATTTTCTACATAAAGATTATTTCCTACATATGCACTATTTACTAAATTTAAATTACTTGCGGTTACACTACCATTTTCAACAAATAAATTTGTATTAACTTTTAATCCGATATTTGGTATAAATGATGCTGTGAATGAGCCAGATTGTAATACATATGCCGATAATGCATTTACATTAGTTAATTGAGAACCATCTCCAATATGCGAACCACTAAATGATTGTCCAAAGAAATTAGAACCACTAAATATTGAACCATATACACTACCACTAAATTGAGAATATTGGCGAGTTATAATTAAAGTACTATCAAAGAAATTAGAGGCAGATGTTACAAGTAATGTACCACTAATAAATCCATTTCCATATGCACTTAATGAACCACTAATACTAACACTACCACTAAACTGAGAACCACTTGCAGCAGATGTTACGACAAATCCAAAATTAGGACTTGCTGATGCAGTTACACTACCACTTGCAATTCTAAACACTTCAGTAGATAATGCTGAAAACGGAATATTAAATAACCCTTCTCCAGATCCAGAATAAAAAGAACCACTACTTAAAAATACACTACCACTAATTGATAAACTACCAGTAAATCTAGAACCAATTTGAGAACCAGAGAATGGAGTTTTTACTACAAATCCATCATTAGAAACAGATGCGGTTACATCACCATTTGCTATTCTTAGAGCTTCCGTTGCTAATGCTGCTAATGGAATATTAAATAAAGATTCACCACTACCACTAAATATAGATGCAGATACTGATGATAAAAAATTACTAGAACTAACTACTAATAGAGAGCCAGTTATTCTTGTATTTACATTTATTTCAAATCCTTTATCAGGAGAAATTGATGCCGTTGCAGAACCGCTTGAAATTTTTGATATTTCTCCAGATATAGATGCAAATGGTATATTAAATAATCCCTCACCACTACCACTAAAAAATGAACCAGAAGATACTTGGATATTACCACTTACAAATAATGAACCCGTAAACTGAGAACCACTACTAATAGATTCTACTCTAAATCCATAATCAGGATTAACAGATGCTGTTATACTACCAGTTGCTATTCTAGATACTTCACTACTAAATGCAGATAATGGAATATTAAATAATCCATCACCACTACCACTAAATGAAGATGCTGATACAGTTGTGTTTACTAATAATCCAGTATCAGGAGATATAGATGCCGTTACACTACCACTTGCTATACGAGGTGTAACATCAGCTCTTACTCCAGTTAATCCAGAACCATCCCCAATAAAGAAATTAGCAGTTAAGCTACCAGTAATAAATTGAGAACCAGTAAATAAGTTTGAACCAGTTGTTGCAAATGTTGATGATTCTCTACCATCAAATAAATTTGCATTTTCAGCTTGAGATGCAGAACCATAAAAATTAAATGCAGTTACACTACCACTTACATTTATTGAACCAGTAAATTTAGAACCACTTGCCGTAGATGTTACAATAAATCCTTTATCAGGTGCTACCGAAGCAGTTACACTACCACTTGCTATTAATACAGCGGTTAAAGCTGGTATGTTAAATAATTTACTACCATCTCCAACAAAAAATGATGCTGTCACACTACCACTTACACTTATACTTCCACTTACACTTATACTTCCAGTAAATTGAGAACCACTTACTAATGATTCTACTTTAAATCCATAATCAGGACTTACTGATGCAGTTACATTACCATTTGATATTCTAATTGTATCTCCTGTTAAATTTGCAAATGGTATATCAAATATATATTTACCACTACCAGAGAAATAAGAGCCGCTACTTAAAAATACACTACCACTAAAAGTAGAACCATTTGCTACCGATGTTACTACAAATCCATTATTTGGGTCAACCGATGCAGTTACACTACCACTTGCTATTTTAGTAGCTATTGGTAAATTTATTAATCTACTACCATCCCCTTGAAAAGAACCAGAGAATGAGCCACTAAATTGTGATGCTATAATTGATTGAGATACATTTAAACTACCACTAATACTTGAATTAACATTTACTTTAAATCCTTCTGATGGTGAAATAGATGCTGTTGCACTTCCACTAAATATTCTTGTTGAATCTATTGATAAATTTGCAAAAGAAATATTGCTTAAATATCTACCATCTCCAACAAGATATGAACCACTTTGTACTAATACACTACCACTAACATTTATACTACCAGTAAATTGAGAACCTTTAATTAATGATTCAACAATAAATCCAGAATCAGGACTTACAGATGCGGTTACACTACCACTTGCTATTCTTTTTGAGTCAGGTAAATTAAACAATGATTCACCACTACCACTAAATACTGAAGCGGATACAGCTGAATAAAATGTTGCCGAACCAGTAACTATTAAATAATCCGCAATAGTTACTCCAGTATTAACTAATAATCCCTCATTCGGAGATATGGATGCTGTTGCAGAACCAGAAACAATTCTAGGAGAAGTTGCGGCAGGTACATTAAATAAATTACTACCATCTCCAGTAAATGAACCACTAAAAGATGATGCTGTTACATATCCCGCTATTAATTCCGTTTGTATTTGAACAGAACCAGTAAATTGTTGGATATTAGTATTGGTGTTTCCAAATATATTAGACCCAGACGAAAAAATTACAGACGATGAGATTAAATTAACAATAAGTTGGTCTGCAATTATTGATTGGGATACATAAAGATTTCCTAATATTGTAGTATCAACATTTATTTGCAATCCCAAATCAGGAGAAATAGATGCGGTTGCACTACCACTAGCAATTCTAGGTGCTACAGTCGATGCAACATTTGTAAGTTGTGAACCATCTCCAATAAAATAATTGGCCGTTACACTACCACTTACAAATACACTACCAGTAAATTGAGAACCACTATCTACAGAAACTACCTGAAATCCATATTCAGGAGTTACAGATGCCGTTATTGAACCAGTTACTAATTTTGTGGATGATGGTAATTGAACAAATCCTCTATTTCCATCGGAATCTGAAACTAATATCGCTGGATTATCATAAAGAGATGCGCTGAACGATGGGACTCCAAAATTTGGTTCGGCCTGTGACAAATCCAAAAACTGATATCTGTCAGATGTTACATTTTTTGGGCTTACAACCCTTACCCTTCCTGTTAATAGATTACTAATTGCCATGCGTTACTTTCCAGCTTTGTTATAAATATAGAGAATCCCTTATAAATATCAATCAATGATATTATTGTTATTCATTTGCACTTTCTAACAAGGAAAGAACCACAGTTAATTCAGGTGAACCAGAAACAATAAATCCATAAGTTTCTTCTAATACTAATTTACCAGAAACAACAGGAGATAAAGAATCTGCTGGCGGAATTGATACGTTAGTAACCAATCTCACAGCTTCTTGTTCAACAAGTACAGGAGATTCAATTGTAGCTTTTATAACATCTACTAAAGAATTTACTACATATATAGATGCTGATATACCAGCAGTTGTGCCATTTGTAAATCCACTTAATACAGATTGTGTAACGCCACTTTGAAATAATAATGGTGAATCCAACGAACCTGTTGTTGATTCATTTTTTATAATTTGATTTGATAATACTTTTAAATAATCTAAAGCGAACAAAGATGCCGAATATTCAGTTGAATCAATTAAAGATACACCATTTTTATCAAAATATGCTTTAGCTGCTTTATTTGTTCTAATAGTTGTATTATTAACTATATCATACTTTATTGCATCCACATCATCTAAAGTATTTTGCTCAAAATAGGATGATATAAAAGTAAATGGAGTTTCCGATAAACTATTTTGATTATCAGTATATGCCGCTATTTCTTTTCTTAAAAATTGTCTATTTGAATTAAGTAATAAAGATGCACTAGCAAAACTACCACTAAAATCTAATAAAGATACGGAAGAACTTATAAAGGAACTTCCACTATATACATTACCAAATTCAGGTAAGGGTATTTCTTTATTTGATATTACAAATATAGTTACAGGTTGTGTTATCAAACTATTGTTTGTAATTTGACATGATAACACAATAGATGATACACCCGCCGGAGTTGCATATATTTCATCAGGTTCTCCAGTCAGGCCTGTTACTACTGACTGAAACCGATTTAAGGGTACAAAAACTTCTGCCATTTTTTTATTTTTTTATTTTCTTTTTTATATTTGTAGTGCCAATGAGAACGGAGTTACTAATGAGAATAGAGATTTACTAAATGTTCTACCCACCAAAGTACCAGTTGCCTGATTAATACTCAATCCAGTACCAATTCTAAAGTCACCAGTTTCGTTACCGGATGTGAAGAAGATTCTACCACCACCCAATTCCGTAATTTCAAATAATGGATTTGCAACACCACTACCACCCTGATTTGGAGGAAGTGCTTTAAATGTTACACCACTACCATTATAAGAGTAGTCAATACCAGTTGCCACAATCAAAGAACCAAATGATTCCAATGGTGCACCAGCTGCTATAAACTCTGCTCTAGTTCTTAGATAACGATTTGTTTCCAATGTTTCTAATAATTGGTCTCTAGTCACAGCTATTGCACTTCCGTACTGGCCATCGTAGTAAGAAGATGCTGCTGCAATTCCTCTCTCATTTCCACCATATAATAAATCAGTTACACACGCATCTACAATAAATCCAGTATCACGTGAACAACTTGCCTCATTATATACTAAATATGGAAATGCTCCATTTGTATATCCAATTGCTCTTTGTTTCAATTCATCCTTACCAGATTTTAACCTTTCAGCTGCTTGTCTTCTTTTAGTTGCCGGTGCTAAATAAGTTAATAAAGTATTTGCTACTACCTTTTCAGAAATTCCTCTTGCGAAGTTAATACCATCTACCGTTTGTTTTTTCTGTCCAGTATTATCAGCGTAACTTTCCACAATTGCTACTGATGGGAATTTGTAGTAGTATGAACCTGCTTCAATACTTCTCTCATTACCACCATAAACTAAATCCGTTCTGATTGCATCTATAATAAATCCTAAATCTCTAGAACAACTTACTTCATTATATTTTAAATTACTCCAAGAGGAACTTAAGAATGTTATAGTTTCTTTTTGTATCAATTGTTTATTATCTGTCAACAATTTTGCTGTTAGTAATAATGATGCAGATGGTACTAAATAAGTTGGATTGGTTATTATCTTTTTGGATACCTTTCCAGCATATCTGATACCAGTAAGAGTTGGGTCTAATTGATTTAGAGTTGATGGTACGCCTGAATTAATTGCGTTAGAAGGATATAAGTAATAATACTGCCCTGCTATCACAGTTCTTTCTTGTCCACCATACAATACATCCGTTGCTGCTGCATCTATTAGATATCCTACATCTCTTTTACAAGTTGCTTCGTTATAATATACACTACTCCAAGATGAAGATACATAAGCGATAGTTTCAGCTGCCACAAATGATTTATTCTTTCTTAATAAATCAAACGATGCGGATGCCTCTACTGATGCTGTTACAAACAATGTATTTTTTACAATCTTTTGTGCTATTCTACTTGCGTAGTTTATACCATCAATTGTTTGCCCTAATTGTCCTACACCATCACCATCTCCTTCAATAATTGCCTTAGATGGATATTTGTAATAGAACTCTCCGCTGAATACACCTCTTTCATTTCCACCATATAATAAATCAGTTGTTACACCATCTAATATATAGCCAACATCTCTCTTACACTTATCTTTATCATACTCAAATGTACTCCAGCTAGCAGTTAAGTAAGCTAGGGTTTCATTTTGTATAAACTCTCTATTCTTTCTTAACAAATTAACCGATGCTGATACTATTTGAGATGCTGTCACAAATGTTAATGATGCCGCAACATTCTTAGAAAGTTGTCCTGCGTAATTAACACCTGCTAATGTTGGTTGTAATTGTGAACCTTGCGCTTGTGATGGATATAAGTAATAGAACACCCCAGCGTTTGTACTTCTTTCGTTTCCACCATAAAGTAAATCCGTAGAAACCGCATCTATAATATGACCAACATCTCTTTTACAAGTTACTTCATCATAAGATGCTGTACTCCAAGAAGAAGATAGATACGCAATAGTTTCATTTTGTATAAACTCTCTATTTTTTCTAATCAATGCGTATGATGCTGATACGATTGCTGATGCAGTTACATAAGTTACGTTTTGTACTATATTTTGTGCTAATCTACTTGCGTAGTTTATTCCATCAAGAGTTTGATTCAATTGTGAACTTGTTGCTGCTGATGGGAACTGATAATAGAATACACCATTAAATATAGATGCCGAATTTGCGTTGTACAATAAATCCTCAGCCGAACCACTCAATATAAATCGTAAGTCACGAGAACAACTTTCTTCATTATAAGATGCTGTTGACCAAGATGAACTTAAATATGCTATTGATTCCGATACAATAAATCCAATATTTGCTTTTAATAAATTATATGAGTATATTACATTAGTATCAACCGATTGAGTTGTATATGGAATTAAAGTTGGTAATGAACCCGTACCATTTCTTACTATATTTGCTACAATAGAAATTGATGCCGATATTGCGTTAGCTTCAGCCACAGTTCCAAACAATGATGATGTTACAAGTTGTGTAGCGTTAGTTACTTTAATGTTTTCTAAAGTATTAAGTACGATAGAAGGTGCTGCTATTAATGTACTACTAATAGATGCCGTTGTTATTCTAGCTGCGTACTTAATTGCATCCGTTGTTTGAATTACTTGCGAACCAAACCCATTTGCTTGAGATGGGAACTGATAATAGTAATCTGCATTATCTCTACTTCTCTCATTTCCACCATAAAGTAAATCAGTTGCTACACCATCAATGATATATCCTAAATCTCTATAACATTTACTTTCACTATAATCTAAGTTAGGGTATTTAACGTTTACATATGCAACACTTTCACTTTGTATGAATAGTTTGTTAGCTTTTATTAAATCGTATGCGTATTGAACTTCCAAAGATGCTGTAAATATCTGCTTATTAACAACTACGTTCATAGCCGTTCCTTTTGCATATCTTACACCAGTCAATGTTGGTTCTAATTGTGCGTTTGTAGCTTGAGATGGATAATCATAATAATATCTTCCTGCTATCACACTTCTTTCGTTACCACCATACAACAAATCAGTTGCTACTGCATCTATAATGTATCCAATATCTCTCTTACAAGTAGTTTCATTATAATCATGCTTAGCCCAACTTGCTGATAGATATGCAATTGATTCACTTTGTATAAATCCTTTGTTTTCTCTCAATGAATTGTAAGATGCCGATGATGATACCAATTGTGATGCTGATATATGTGTAAATACAGTATTCAATACAACCTTTTCTGCTAATCCACTTGCGTACTTTAATGCAGTTATAGTTTGGTCTAATTGTGAACCAGTTGCTTGAGATGGGAAATCAAAATAGAACTTACCATTAAACAAAGATGCTGAATTACCACCATATAAAAGGTCAAATGCAGAACCACTAAGGATTCCTGTCAAATCTCTTTCACATTTACTTTGTGTATATGCAAATCCACTCCAAGATGAACTCATATAAGCAATAGTTTCATCAACTATAAATTTAGAGTTACTTACTAATAGATTATATGCTGAATTTATTTTTGCATTTGTATTTGCTATTGGATATGCGGATGGTCTATATGTAATTGAGCTTGTACCATTATTTAATAACACATCAATTACCAAAGATAAAGATGATGATATTAATTTACCCTGCAATCTTCCTGCCGCACTTCCACTTATTAATTGTGGTGTGTTAGTTACCTTAATACTTGCTGATGTATTTGATATAATTGTTGGTAGAACCGATGTTCCATTTTCAATTACACTTAATATCAAATCAAATCCACTTGCAATCTTATTAGTATCAAAAGATGATGCTGATGTTGCTTGTCTTACAGGATTTGCGTTTGTTACTTTTAACGATGATGATGTATTTGTTACTAATGTAGGTAATACACTCAATCCGTTTTTAACAACGTTTACAACAGTACCATAAGAAGAACTTACGTTTGTAATTTGAGTTGATAAGTTATATGAACCCGTACCAATTGTTTGCTCTTTAGAACTTATATGTAATAAAGTTGGTGTAGATAATTCAAATCCGTAATTATAGTTTCTTGCCAATGAATCCGGTACAAATGCAACACCATTTTCAATAATATCAGCTACATGCTTAAATGATGATGTGATAATATCTAATTCAGCTCTACTTGCTGATATTGATGATGAGTATTGAGTTGTATTTGTTACTTTAATTAAACCATTACCATTTTCAACTAATACAGGTAATGTACTTATTGAATTTTTATTAGTTCTAACAAATGTATGAGTTGCTTGAGGTAAATGTTTAATTGCCCCAGCTGATGCTGATACAAACGTATGAACTGATTGTGGCAGGTATTTTACAGCGTTTGATGATGCTGATACAAATGTATGTATTGAACCAGAAGCACTCCCAGCATCCCCTACATTGATTGTGAAGATACCATTCTGTCTTTGTACTCCATTAATACTTGCTGTCACAAATGTATGTGAGTTTGTATATGATGATGCACCTATATTGATGTTAAACGTATTTGTAGTTACACCAGATATACTTAACCATCTTCCGCTTGGATAATCATATCCAGCCCTAGGGTAAGATTTTGAAACTACATTATCATCCAATACACAATTGTAAGTTAATGAGTTATCGGAAAGTTTAATATAATCTCCATTACTAAATCCGTGAGATGCTATTGTTAAAGTAACATCGCCAGTTTCAGCGTTATATGGTGCATTAGTTACTGTGTGTTGAGTGAATCCAACTGATTTTATCTCAATTGATTTTCCAACATATGGGTCACTACCAACTCTAGGATAACTATGTGTTGTTGTGTTACCATCTTGGTCACAAGTAAATGCGATTGAACCCGTTGCTAAAATAACACTTCTACCAACACCCAAGCCATGCTGTCCAACAGTTACAGACATATCGCCTGTAAGTGCGTTATAATTAGCTGCAGATGGTGTAAAGTATTTGTTAGCCGCAGATGCGCCAACACTAACCGTCAATGTAGTTGGTGTAGTGTTAGTTATCACCATAGAACGACCAGCGTATGGGTCTATTCCAAATCTAGGATATGATTTAACCGATTGATTGTTATCCATATCACAAGTAAATGCGATTGAACCCGTTGTTATTACAATTCCCTCACCAATACTTAAACTATGTGTTCCTACTGTCATTACAAAATCTCCAGTAGCTGGATTGTAAGTTGCGTTAGTAGGTGTGAACTCTACATTAGGTCCTGATGCTCCAACATTTACAGTTATCGTATTAGTTGTTACTGATTGTATTTGTAATTTGTTAGAATATGCGTATTGTCCAATTGAAGGTAACTTATGTTCCGTTCTATTACCATCCATATCACAAGTGAATACAAATGATTCAGGTCTAATGTAAATGCTATTATACTTTGTCAATGTATGACTTGGTATAGTAATTACAAATTCTCCATTCGCTGGATTGTATGTTGCCGTAGTTGGTGTAAATGATTTTACTCCATCAGTTATAATTCCAGTTACTAACCCAAATGATGAACTAATTTGATTTACTTCAATTATTGATGCTGATAATGATGATGTATATTGTGTAGTATTAGTTACCTTAATATTTCCATCAGTATTTGTAGTTAGTGTTGGAGAATTTAATTTTATATTTTGAACTATTGCTTTAGCTAATGCTTTTGCATAATCAACACCAGCAACAGTTTCTATAACTTGCGTACTTTTTGTTGCTAATGATGGATATAAATAATAATATTGTCCAGCTATAACACTTCTTTGATTTCCACCATAGAAAGTATCGGTTATAACTGCATCTAAAATATATCCAACATCACGTCTACATGTTTCTCTTAAATAAACTAAATTAGGGAAGAAAGCATCTATGTATTGTACAGTTTCGTTTTGTATAAATAATTTATTCTGTCTTAATAAATTAACAGATGCTGTTGCAAATCCATTTGGTGATATTAATTGTGTATTTGCTATTATATTTTCTGCAGTACCAGCTACATATTTTATTCCATCAAGTGTAGGTCCTTTTTGTGTTGTTACAGTTGGTGAAACAGAACCAGTTAGGATTGCTGCTGATGGATATAGATAATAATATTCTCCAGCTTTTGAACTTCTTTCATTTCCACCATATACTAAATCAGTTCTAACTGCATCTATAATATGCCCAATATCTCTCTTACAAGTTGTTTCGTTATAATAGAATCCATCACCACCACTCCAAGAAGAAGATAGGTAAGCAATTGATTCACTTTGTATGAACTTCTTATTATCAAGTAATAAATTAAATCCAGTTAATTCAGATGTTGTTGGTGATTGTAATAATAAATTTGCTACAATTTTTTCAGTAATTCCTTTAGCGTATTTTATACCATCTAAAGTTTGATTTAATTGTCCACCAGTATCACCATCGTTAGCAACTGATGCCGATGAAGGATATAAGTAATAATACTCACCAGCTTTAGCTACTCTTTCGTTACCACCATAAAGAATATCAGTTGCTACCGCATCTAATATATAACCAATATCTCTTTTACAAGTAGTTTGGTTATAAGAGAATGCACTCCAAGAAGAAGATAGATAAGCAATAGTTTCATTTTGTATAAATGCCTTATTATTGAATATCAATTCGTATGCAGTAACATTAGAATTAGATGCTGATGCAAATGTGGAATTCTTTAACACACTATCGGTTAAATCTTTAGCGTATTTGATTCCACTTAATGTTGGTCCTAATTGAGATGTTGTAGCTTGTGATGGATACTCATAATAGAATTTTCCAGCATTTACACTTCTCTCATTACCACCATAAACTATATCAGTTGTTACCGCATCTAAGATATGTCCTACATCTCTCTTACAAGTTGTTTCATTATAAGATGCTGTACTCCAACTTGCCGAAATATAACTTATAACTTCATTTTGTATAAATGCTCTATTGTTATAAATTAATTCTTTTGCTTGTAATTTATTTTGTGATACTTTTACGAATGTATTTCCTCTAAGAATTTTGAATGCAAGGTTTCTAGCATATTCAATACCTGTTACAGTCTCCTGTATTTGTGAACCAGTTGCTTCAGATGGATATCTATAATAGAATACTCCAGCATTTATACTTCTCTCATTTCCACCATATAATAAATCCGTAGAAACTGCATCTATAATATGTACTATATCTCTCTTACAAGTTGATTCAACGTATTGATGTGTACTCCAAGATGAACTTATATAAGGTATTACTTCATCCTTAATAAACTCTTTGTTATTAACCAAAAGAGTATATGCATCTTTAATTTGCGCCGATTGAGTTACAAATAAAGTATTTAATACTAATTTTTGTGCTAAACGTGATGCGTATTTAATACCATCTAAAGTTTGATTTAATTGTGCTCCTTGCGCTTGTGATGGGAACTGATAATAAAACACACCATTGAATACCGATGCTGAATTTGCATTGAATATTAAATCTTCAGCTGAACCACTTATTATGAATTTCAAATCACGTCTACACTTACTTTCATCATAAGATGCAGTTGACCAAGATGAACTTAAATATGCAATACTTTCCGATACTATAAAATCTAAGTTACTTTTTAGTATAGCATAAGCTGCTAATACATTTGAAGATGATATTGATGATGTATATAAAGTTACGGTTGGTAAAGAACCCGTACCATTTGCTATTATATTTGTTACAATAGAAATAGATGCGGATATCGCGTTAGCTTCAGTTTGTGTTGCCGCATTTACTCCGAAATATTGAGTAGCATCGGTTACTTTAATATTATTTACATTTGTTACAATAGTAGGTAAAGAACCAGTACCATTTTCTAATATGTTTATAATTTTATCAAAACTTCCAGATATATTTCTTGCTAATGAAGATGATATAATTACAGAAGATGTAAATTGATTTGTATTTGTTATCTTTACTAATGAATCAGTATTTTTTACTAATGTAGGTAAAGAACCAGTACCATTTTCAACAATATCCAAAACAATATCAAAACTATTATTTGAAGCTGTAAGATATGTAGATGATATTGATGCTGTTGTTATATAACTATTTGTAGTAGTTCTTTTAATTAAAGAATTTACATTTGTTACAATAGTTGGAATTGAACCAGTGCCATTTGCTACAATATCAATTACAGTATCAAATCCAGTAGTTACTTTTACCTTTTCTGAAGTATTTGGAGCAGTTGATGATGTTATTTGTGTACCACCTAAAACATTTACACCTTTATTTGTATTTTTAACAATTGTTGTTGGAATTGAACCAGTTCCGTTTGATACGATATTAAGTATGTTACCAAATGAAGATGATATAATAGATTTATCATTTGTTGCTACTGATATTGATGATGTAATTTGTTGAGCAGTAGTTGCTTTAATTCCCGCTGCAGTATTTAATACCACTGAAGGTGCTGAATTACTTCCACTTTCGATTACGTTTGCTACAATATCAAAACCATCCTCTATTGATTTGCCACCTATTGCTACTAATTTTGCTAAACCTTTTGTGAAGTTTAGGGAATCAATTGTTTCTTCAGATTGAACTCCAGTAGCTTGAGATGGATACAAATAATAGAATCTTCCGGCAGTTATACTTCTTTCATTTCCACCATATACTAAATCAGTAATTACTGCATCTACAATAAATCCAGTATCTCTATAACACTTACTTTCAATATAATCTAAATTAGGATATACATCATTTACATAATCAACAGTATTTTGTTGTAAGAATAATCTATTTTTTCTTACTAAAGCTGCAGCGTTTGTTATTGCTACGGATGGTACACTTAATATATTATTTTTAATTATATTTTGTACCAACCCACTACCATAATCAATACCAGTTATAGTACTATCTAATTGAGCAGTTGCTGATGGTACACCAGCTACGATTGCTTTAGATGGATATTCATAATAGTATTCTCCTGCAAATTTACTTCGTTCATTACCACCATATACTAAGTCAGTTCTAACCGCATCTAAAATATACTTAACATCCCTTCTACATTTGATATCATCGTAAGGTGCATCACTCCAAGAAGAACTAACATATTCAACTACTTCATTTGCAATCAAATCTCTATTCAATCTTATTAAATTACTTGCATTTACTTTATTGCTTTCAGCTTGTATAAATGTTGAATTTAATACTGTCTTTTGTGCTAATCTATTTGCATAGTTAATACCATCAACAGTTTGCATTAATTGTGAACCTGTTGCTGCCGATGGATATGTAAAGTAATAATATGATGCTATTCTACTTCTTTCGTTACCACCATACACCATATCAGTAATTGCTGCATCTAATATATGACCAACATCTCTTTTACAAGTTGTTTCGTTATAATCATGCCCAATCCAAGAAGATGATAAATATGCTATTGTTTCATCTTTAATAAATTGAGTGTTGTTTCTTAATAATACTTTTGCTTTTGTTATATCCGAAGATGCCGTAACAAATGGAGTATTTAATATTACTTTTTGTGCTAAACGTGATGCGTAGTTTATACCATCTAATGTTTGTTGAAGCTGTGCTCCTTGCGCTTGTGATGGGAATTCCCAATAGAATAATCCGTTAAATATTGATGCTGAATTTGCGTTCCATATTAAATCTTCTGCAGAACCACTAAGTATAAATCCTAAATCACGTCTGCATTTATCTTCATCGTAAGATGCAGTTGACCAAGACGAACTTAAGTATGCGATTGATTCCGAAACAATAAATCCAATATTATTTTTAAGAATTTCATAAGCTGCTACACTATTAGATGATGTTATTCTATTTGTATATGTTTGGAAAGCCGGTGCTGAAAACTCACCACCTTCAATTATCTTTGTTACTATTGATATTGATGATGATATAAAGTTTACATCACTTGCACTTGCCGAATAAGATGCGGAAATATATTGTGATGCATTTGTTACTTTTATATTTGCATTTAACGAAGATGTTAATGCTGGTATAATAGATGTTCCATTTTTTAATACTCTTTCAACTAAAGCGAATGATGAACTAATACTTGCACTTTCCGCAGTTGTTGCTGCAGAACTTGCTGTAAATACCGTATTAGTAACTTTAATTAAACCATAAGTATTTTGTACTAACACAGGTACAGTACTTACCGAATTTTGATTTGTTCTAACAAATGTATGTGCTGCTTGTGGTAAGTGTTTAACTGCCCCAGAGGATGCTGATACAAAAGTATGAACTGATTGTGGTAAGTGTTGTATAGCGTTTGCTGATGCCGATACAAATGTGTGTATAGAGCCAGAAGCACTTCCTGCATCTCCTACATTAATTGTAAAGATACCATTTTGTCTTTGTAATCCATTAATACTTGCTGTTACAAATGTATGTGCGCTTGTATATGAAGATGCTCCTATATTAATATCAAATGATGATGTAGTTACCCCAGATATACTTAACCATCTTCCGCTTGGGTAATCATAACCAACTCTTGGATACGATTTTGAAACTAAATTACCATCTAATATACAAGTGTAAGTTAAAGAGTTGTCTGAAAGTTTAATATAATCTCCATTACTAAATGAGTGAGATGCTATTGTTAAAGTAACATCACCAGTTTCAGCATTATATGGTGCATTAGTTACGGTATGTTCAGTAAACCCAACTGATGTTATCTCTATTGATTTACCAGCATATGGGTCACTACCACTTCTTGGATAAGAATGTGTTGTTGCGTTATTGTCTTGGTCACAAGTAAATGCTATTGATGAACTTACTAAAATAACACTTCTACCAACTCCCAATCCGTGCTGTCCAACGGTTACAGACATATCGCCTGTAAGTGCGTTATAACTAGCCGATGTAGGTGTAAAGTATTTATTAGCTGCCGATACACCAACATTAACTGTCATTGTAGTTGCAGTTACAGCAGTAATTGGAATTGAACGAACTGAATATGGGTCAATACCAAATCTAGGATAAGATTTAGTAGATTGATTACCATCCATATCACAAGTAAATGCGAATGAACCAGTAGAAAGTACTATACCCTCACCAACACTTAAACTATGACTTGCTACCGTTATTACAAAATCTCCAGTTGCTGGATTATATGTTGCGTTAGTAGGATTGAAATATACATCAGGACCAGAAGCACCAACATTTACAGTTACAGTATTATTTGTTACCGATTGAATTTTTAATCTATTAGTATGAGCCGGTTGACCTACTGATGGTAATTTATGTTCTGTTCTATTACCATCCATATCACAAGTGAATACAAATGATTCAGGTTTTAAATAAATTCCATTAGATGTTTTTAATGTATGACTTGGAATAGTCATTACAAAATTACCATCTGCTGGGTTATACGTTGCCGTAGTTGGTGTAAATGATTTTACTCCATCAGTTATAATTCCAGTAATTAAAGCGAATGATGATGAGAGTGATGCAGTTGCCGAACCACTTACCGCAAATGATGCAGTTGTTTGTGTTCCAGTAGTTACTTTAGTTAATCCGGCATGCGATGATGTGAATAAAGGTTCTGCTACTAAACCACCACCAATAATAGTATTTACAACATCAAAATTTCTACCAATTGTAGTTACTTCGTTTGGTGTTGTATAAGATGAAGTTATTTGAGAACCACTACTTACACTTATTGGATTATATTTATTCCAAGTTAATCCAGTATTTTGTGCTAACAAAGATTTAATTGAGCTCAATCCTCTTGCTACAATTCCTTCTATAATTGAGAATGTATTACCAATAGAAGTTTGTTGAGTTGCCGAACCACTAAATGAAGATGTTACGTTTGTTAAAGATGATGCTCTAAAATTCTTCTCATCATTATAAACAATACGTGGTGTATCTAATATAATATTTTGAACAATCGTATCTCCAATTATTTTTGCATACTTAACACCAGCAATAGTTGATGTTTTTTGTGTTTTTGTTGCTATTGATGGATAATCATAATAATATCTACCAGCAGTTACACCTCTTTCAATTCCACCATATAGTAAATCCGTTGCTACATTATCAATAATATAACCAACATCTCTTTTACAAGTTGCTTGATTATATTTTAAATTTGGAAACGCAACATTGATAAATTGAATTGTTTCGTTTTGAATTAATTCTTTATTATTTTTTAAGTTATTATATGCTGATAGAGTTGATGCTGATGGTGCTGTAAATGTTTTTCGTTTTAATAAACTATCAACTAACCCACTAGCATATCTAATACCATCTGATGTTTGTCCTAATTGCCCAACACCATCACCATCACCTCTTACAATTGCTAAAGATGGATATTGATAATAATACTCACCAGCAGTTATACTTCTTTCATTACCACCATATTTTATATCAGTTGCTACCGCATCTAATATGTAACCAGTATCACGTCTACATTTTTCTTCGTTATAATAAAAATTAGACCAAGATGATGATAAATAAGTTATAACTTCATTTTGTACAAATGTTTTATTATCTCTGATTGTACTCCAAACATCAACTACATCATTTATTGGTTCTACATATACTTTACCTCTAATTAAATTTAATGAAACTTCGGCTGCATGTTTCATAGCAGTTAGTGTAGGTCCTAATTGTGTAGTAGTTGCCTGAGATGGGTATTGGTAATAAAATAAACCATTTCTAATACTTTCTTCATTTCCACCAAATAAAAGGTCTTTTGCCGAACCACTTACAATATATGCAACATCTCTTTTACAAGTTTCTTCTGGATATGAAAATCCACTCCAAGATGATGATACATATTGTATTACCTCATCTTGAATAAATGTTATGTTATTTACTAATATTTCGTATGCTGTTACAACATCAATGTTTGTTTTCGCTATCGAACCACTTTGTATTGTAGCTGGATATGTTAATGTATTTTTAATTAAGTCGAATGGAGTTGTAGATGAGTTTACTATATCAATCACACCACCCATTGAACTTTTATTTTGAGATACATAATATAATCTATTTGGTGCATTATATGGTACTGTAAAGGTTATTGTACCTCTACTATCTCCATTATTTACCATACCAATATTATAATCATATTTTTCAGTAATACCTTCTAATTGCTCCGTTCTAATCCAAAATGGATATTCAATACCACCAAAATCTTCGATAGCATCTATATTGAATTTGTAAGTTTCTCCTCTAAATAAAGTTAATGTAGGATTACTACCAATTCCTTCAAAATTAAATGAAGAACTATTGTTATTAGTTATTACAAACGATTTTTGATGATTAGCCGGTATTTGTAAAATATTACTACCAGTACCATTTGCTAAAATATTATAAACAATACTAAAACTTGCACTTACCGAATTTATTGTTGCTAAAGATGATGTTACACCCAACATTGTTTGTTCAACACTTCCACCCTTTATACTAGCGCTTGTGTTTGCTATATAAGTTGGTTTAACAGAAACACCTTTTGTAATAATATTAATTACCGTACCAAATGATGAGCTAACCGATGCAGTATAGTTTGTTGCAATATTTCCTATTTGTTCAATTACATCAGTACCAATTTGTCTACTAGCACTTGTATTAGATTTAAAATTAAATGAACCAGTACCATTTGCTAATATACTTAAAATAGCTGCGTAGGATGCACTTATTTGTGTTAAATCTCCTACCGATGCTGATATAGATGATGTTATTTGCTCTGCTCCTAAAATATTATATGGAGAATCAAATCCATATCCCTTTATAGAACTTTTTGCTAATAGAGTTGGAAAGTTAGTTACACCCTTATCAACAATTTCACTTATTAACGTATAATCTGCTGATATTTCATCTGCTGCGGTAGTTGATAATGTAGTACCTGCAGATACTCTACTTTGTGTATATAATGCTGGCGATGTTAAACGAATACCTTCAGCCGTATTTAATTTTGTTATTGTAGGTAATCCGTTTTCTAATCCTTTATTTAAAACATCAACAACACAACTCCAAGTTCCTCTTACACTATCTCTAGCTGCGATGTTACCACCACTTCCAGAAATAAGACGAGAACCGGATGCATACATACCATACAAACCAAACGAAATGTTTGAGTTGTTTAATGTAGCATGTCCACCATTGTTTACTCTAATTGCGTAGTATGAAAAGTTATTAAAGAAAGATACCAGCTGAATGAAACCTCTACCATTTACCAAACAACCTACGCCGTTTGGAGAAATTTGAGTGTAAGCATCCAATACCATTGAAGCCAATGGAGAATCGGGATCAATCACATCACCATTAACATAAAGACCACCACCTCCTGGTGGAATATCTTCGTAAAGTTCGGTAAATGAATTCTCTTGGTTTGAAATTTGAGAACAGTTCTGAATATATGGTGATGTTGTAATAAATGCACCAGGTTGGAAAGCAATAGCAAATCCTTTTACAGGATTTATTTGGTCTGGGAATAATCTCAAACCACCCATTGTTACCTCAGCTACATAACATCCAGAGTTTACATAGAATAGGTCTTCTCCTTTATTTAATGCATTTATTTTTGTAATACGAAGTCCAGAACCCCATATACTAGCGTTCTTTGGTAATATCACAGGATTATCCTCTAAATAAGTTCCTGCCTGAACTCTTATTACATATCCAGAAAATAATGAAGAACTACTCAACCCATATCTACCATCGTATCCCGGAGTTGCTAATTGAGCTGCTCTTTTAACTGTACGAAGTGGGAATTGAATTGTTCTACCATCATTTGTATCATCACCATCAGTAGATGATACATAAAGAGTAGGAACGTTAGCACCAAAATCTCTAGCTAAAACTCCACCATAGCGGGTAGTATCAAATGATTCCAATGCATTAGATGCTGTTACTGAAAATATTGCAGATGGGTTTGTTGTTTGAAATAATCCATCAATTACCAATGAACCTGTTAAAAATACAGAACCAGTTATTTCATTTATAGAACCAGTATCGTTTCCAAAGAAAAAACTTTGAGATACAAATAAAGAACCACTTATAATGGCATCTTGCCCAACAAATACGTTTTCTCTAATACTAAGCGAAGCGCTAATATTTTGTTGTTCTTCAATCTGTTTACGAGGTATTAATCTTGCCATTATACTATTTCTACTATTTTTCCTTTAATTTCAAAATCTGTTTTTATAACTTCATTTGGTACTAGAGTGATACTAACATTAAATTCAATTGTTATATCAGTTCCGTCTGTTGTTATAGTATATCTTTCATTTGGTTGTTTAATACCATATAAATAAACATCTACATAATCCGAATAGTTGTCTACTTGTAAAGCATCTATTACCAGGTATTTGTTATATAAATATAAAGTAAACAGGTTACCTGTTCCATCCAGCGCTATGTCATTTGGATAATATGAATATATAAAAGTATCAGTAATTGCTTGTAAAATTAAATCCTTTAATTGATTTCTATCTCCAGGTAGATTTGAATTATTTATGTTGATATTTGGTTTTTGTCTTGGCATATTAAAAATTTTCTAAATCACCTTTAATTGTTACAATATCGGTTTCATCAAGTATATACGGATTACCAAAACGGTCTAATACCGGAAATCTACTTTTTATGAAATTTATAACAAACTGATTTGCTTTATTATCAATTAAAAAATCATCATGTATTATAAATAAACCATTTATAAAAACATCAAACTGAGCTTCAAATTTTCTTAAGTCATTAAGATTTGGATTTAATTTTTTTAATCTTACATTTGGTACTGAATATACCCAATATAAAGGGTGTTCCAAATTTAACGGCTCCAATACAAATTCGTTTGGCTCATTTATTTCTTTTAATATTTCTTTTAATCCTACTAAATTCATATTTGCTCAAATTTACCAGTTATTGCAATCTCATCAATATCTTCAAATCCGCTACAATCATTTGTCCATTCACAAGGTTCAACAAATGAAAATACTATTTCGTTTGTAAAAGAATTATAGTTGTATGTATAAAGAGATGGTGATATAAATTTACCATTTAAATAAACTCTAAACCAATTAGTTGTATCAAATGAACCTATCAATTCTTTAGGTAATATAGGTATTGATACATTTGTTAATTTTATAGTATTTGAATTTACAAACTCTGCTAATTGAGAACCTCTAACAGCAATAAAATTAATCACATTTGAATATTCATTATAAACACTACCATTTGAAAATGAATTTCCAGTTAAGTCCGTTTCAATTCCAAATATTACTCTTTTTGGAGTAAATCTTTTTTTAACAACTGGCTTCTTATCAAATACTTCAGGTAAAAGATATGCATTTACAGCCATTGTAAACGTTGTGCGGATAACTCTTTCAGTTCCCTCACCAACTTCTTGCTGATTTTCAAATGAATCTATTTTAGTTCTAAATTTATATCCTTCCTCATTTCCCCAATATCTATCAGTAGCGTATTGAAATGCTTCAACTATTTTATTCATATGTTCTGTAAATGATGTCCAAATCATTACTTCGTAAGTTACAGTTACATAAGATGGAATAGATACCTCATATGTTTCGTATGTAGGAGTTGCTCCATTTATTGTAGTGAATCTATCATATCTATTTGTTGTAGAATATTTTTTATATGCTGGCATTTTATACACATCCTTTAATATTGGATGCGAATCATCTCTTTGTATTGAATTTCTTTTAAACATTACTAAAGGTATTTGTATTCTACCTCTTTGGTCTCTTAGATATCCATTCTTTCGTGCACCTTCCCATCTCTCAGCATTACCATATATCATTGGAACTTTTACTGTGTTACCATTTTCCGTTAAATCCGGAATAATATGATTAACCATATACTCTGCAATAGCACCATCCACATCAATAAGAGAAACTCCTTTTTGGAATTGTTTATCTATTGATAATTGGTTTGCCCTATTTGTATCTTTTCTTTCCATTATATAGTTCTTGGTTCAGTTTGAATTGTTGATTTTCTACTCATAAATGTAGAACATATTATTGAAAATTTATGAGATTCTTGTCCAGCTATAAACTGGTCTTCATTTACATTATCAATTTCGTAATATGCGTTATTATGAAAAATTAAATCGCCAATTTCAGGATAAAAGTTTTTGTCTTCTAAAGTAAATCTATTAAAACGGAATTGAACAATTTGAGATGCATCTGCGCCAAATCCCTCATAATTAGCAGTTGTATCTTGTCTATCGAGCATAGCTGCACAATGTACTCCATCGTAATAACTTTTAGAAAGCGATTCACCATATAGGTTTACTTTAGAATCATTAATAATAAGCTTGTAAAAAACTACAATGTTTTCAACTACTGCTTCTACTAATTCTCTTGATATTCCTTCAAAGAATTTTATATCTCTACTTAATGCAAATCTTGCCATAATTATCCAATGTATATTGCCAACGGTACTTTTTGTAACATTTCTTGCTGTTGCTTAGCTTCATTAGCTCTGTTTTCAAACTGAACCTTTCTACTTAATTCTTCTAAAGTTTCTCTTAATTGAGTCATCAAGTTATCTTTTTCGGTTTGTGCTTCACTTCTCAATGCAGCTCCATCTAATGATATCTCTGCGCCAGGAATAGGAATATTAGAATATTTCTCTCTAATAGCACCTAACATTTCTTTTACTAAAGCTAATGTATATTTTCTAATCCATTGCTTACCAACATCGTTTATTGAATCATATGTAATAAAATCATATCCTACATTAGAATAATCAGCTACCACATCGCTTTTAACAGATGTAGAATTTGTTATAAAATCGTTTCTTACAAAATAATCTATGTAAAGATTTGGTTTTGTTGAGATTGTTGTAGTTGTTGGTCTTGGAAATATAGTAAGTTTATTATCTATTATATTAAATGTATGTGCCGATTTTCTAATCTGGTCATTAAACTCAATATGTTGTATTCTAAGTAAATCTTCAAATACAGGCATCAATACAAATTGTGCTGCTGGTGAATATGAACCAAATCCAAATTCATCAATTAAATTCAATGTACCTTGTCCACTTACTGAATATGGGTCAAAGAATCTATTGATTGCTGGCGTTGCTTCAAAATAAACTCTACTAATATCAATACGATTACCACTTTCACTCACAACTGATATCAATGTATCTAAATCATATACTTGCTGACCCGCTGTTAAAGTTATCTTTGTTTTCTTAATTTCAGTATTTCCACCAACTCCTACCAAAGTACCATATGCGTCTGAAATTTGTACTAAGTGTGGCAAAATAGTACCTTCTACTAATTTTTGTGAATAGTTTGTACCAGATGGTCTACCTTTAAGTGAATAAAGGTCATTTCTGATATTAAATTGATTTACTTGTGCGGAGTATTCCGATGTTGCTTCTTCAAAACATGCATAGAAGTTTTCATCTATTAATTCGATATTTTGAATAGGGTATCCCAATCTTCTAGCACACCAAAGTGCCATTTTAGGAGCATCTTCACTAAATCGGTAATCCTCATCATATATTCCAAATGGTGTTTGACCAGGAAAAAAAGAAGATGAACCCGGATATATTAGTATTTCTGTTACTTGGCCCGGTTGATATTGTTGTTCCATTTATAAGTACTTATTTTAACGTTACCTATAAATATTAGAAATCAAAAGAATACTATTTTACTCAAAAACTGCAGATGCGCAATTCGTACATATAGTTTCATAAGAGGTTTTAATTTTTTGGATATGTTCTTCGTTTCCCCAAAAATCTCTTAATTCTTGCGTTTTAAAATTACCAAATTTAAAATCAAAATCATAATCGTTACAACATAGGAAAGCATCCCCAGCGGCATTTACATGTAACCAACCAATAGGTCTACCACCCACCTCTCTACCATTACCACATCCAATAACTTTCTTACTTTCGTTATTTCTCATTAAATTTCTCTCAATTGCAGGTTTGTTGGTTATTACTTCATCCAGTAATCCTGCTCTATCAATTAGATATGGGACAGTGAATATGTTTACATCAGGAAATAATTCCTCAGCTTTTTTCTTTTGTTGTACCAATTCTCCAGTTTCAACATCCAAATCTATATCATGTGGAAATTGCTCTCCCTTTTCTAACCATCCACCTTTATCTCCAAATGATAAATCATGCACTCCATTTATTTGAATTGAAAATGCTTTGTTTTTAACCATATTTGGTAATTGTTCAACTGCATATGTTATATTATCAATTAAAGTATCAAACTGCTTTATATTAATACCACTTCGTTTACTCCAAGTTTCTGCATCAAATGCTGGGGTATTTAGGCATATTCCACTTAGTACATCTTGATATTCTTTTAGTATATCAATTTTACTACGAGTCAAAGGTACTCCGTTTGAAAGTACCATTGTAACTAATTTATATTTTCTACATAGTTTTAAAAATTCTTCAAAATGTGGATATAATAAAATTTCGTTATAATGCGCTGTATATAATCCGTTAAATGTTTTTCCTACTAATCCGTTTGGCTTATCTCTTTCATCTATTAGATTTTTAATTATCTTTTCCATCAATTCAATACTCATTACTTCTCTACCCTCTACCGGATTTCCTTTATATTTTACAGGACAATACCAACATTTTGCGTTACATACACCATAAGGGTCTAATTGTAATTGAGTTATTTTGTATTTTTCAAAATCTTTTTTAATTTTCATCTCAGGCGTTGACTCTATTAATATAGATTTATTTGCAGTTTCACACACTTCTTGCCAATAATAATAAGATGCCCTATTTGTATCTACTTCAATATTTTCAAAATATGGTAATTTATTTATATAATTACTTTTTAAAAACAAATTTTTAAAAGCAGGAGTAACTCCAGAATTATGTAATATTGCATATTTATTTACATCATCGTAAGAATTTGTAACCCATCCAAAATCCATTCTTGTATCAACAATAGTTTCATGTCCAGCTAACCAAGCATTCCAAAGTAAAGACCACATGCCAGCAGTCCATTTTTGAATTGGATAATCATATTCATTCTTTTTTACATATTGCGGTTCTACTTCACAAAAATATTTATACAATTCAATACTATCATTTTCTACTTTATCCCAAAATTTATAAGTAGTATTTTTAACAATATACTGAGCTCCGCCTGAATTGTTATTCATCAACTTTGGTATATTTTTATTTATACCAACTATATCACACATTTTTTCGTAAATATCGTTTCCTTTAACTTGTATGTAATCGTAGTTTATATAAGAATTTGTGTTACTTACATACCAAGCATCTCCAAACATCATTGAATTAAAATTTACTGGTTTAGTAAATACAATATCCGAATCATGTAAAAATAAAACATCCTTTTGAATTTCCGGTCTTGCAACAATATGCTGCTTCATCAGATTAAAATAAATGGATGGTTGGTAATTTTTATCTTTTCTAGTATCATTATAAAAGAAAAATCTAACACTATTATAATGAGTCATTAATTTAATCCATTCTGGTGGAATTACATTATTATCAATAGCACATACAATATCAATGTAATTTGGATTAACTCCCATCTTTTTGAAGTTATTAATTAAAACTTCAACTTGCCAAGTATAATAAGTGATTGCTGGTTGGCAACATATATATCTTATATTTTGTGGTATTTTCTTTTTTAACAGAATATTATCAACCTCATTCCATTTTCCAGCAGGACATTCACCCTTTTCAGATGAGAATACTTTTGATTTTAATCCACATCCGCATAAATTACAAATATTATTAGATAATTGGTTTTGTATTTTATTTTCGCATGAATTACAAACTTCAATTCGTTTGGATGCTAATTCATTTATGCTATTATTTGGGTCATATTGAATTCCCCAAGATTTAAATAGTTCTTCCATTTTTGTAACCTTTATTTAATATAATTATCAATTTTTTGTTTTATTCTTTCTTATTAACAAATTCCAGCTTTAGCTTCAATTACAATACTGTCCCCTAGGTTTAGTGCACTAAATCCAAATTGAGTTGCTCCCGGTCCTGATACTGAACTTAAACCAAAACAAACAGATTCTGTTCCATTTCTTGTTGCAACTGTTTTATCAATTGCTCCACCAATATTATTATAGTAAAGTCTAACTTCCCATAAAACAGGTGCATATACACCGTTTGGATAGTCAGTATCCCATGTATATTCACCATCGTAGTGCGGTGTGGTTGCTGTTACCGATTGCCCAACGGTAGTTAATGGGAATGTTCCCGATGTTATGGTAACTGGGTATCCCGTACCATCATTTCCTATTATTTCTAAAGATGTTATGTTTCCTAAATTATTTGCACTCTCATAATTAACTGTGATATTCACTACAGATGGTGCTGCAGTTGTTGTAGTCGTAGTTGTTGGCGGCTCCGTTGTAGTTGAAGTACTTGTTGTAGTCGTTGTTGTTGGCGGCTCCGTTGTTGTAGTCGTTGTTGTTGGCGGCTCCGTTGTTGTAGTCGTTGTTGTTGTAGTCGTTGTTGTTGGCGGCTCCGTTGTTGTAGTTGTAGTGGTTGTAGTGGTTGTTCCTCCATAACATGCAGCTTCACTTCCTAATACACCACTGGTAGAATACCAAACATTACTGCCTCTAGCATAATATCCATCCGTAGGTGTACCACTACCATTAGAGTTATTGTATATTGTAATACCATTTGCAGAAGCTGCATTCCCTGCATTATATTTCGTCACATGTACATTTGTTTCATAATTTGTACATGCTTGGTCTGGGTCAGATAAGTGATACCCATAGGTTACTGAATTTAATGGAGCTGCTGTTGTAGTTGTTGTAGTTGTTGTAGTTGTAGTGGTTGTAGTGGTTGTAGTTGTTCCAGCACATGCAGTTTGGCTATTTAAAGTACCAGCTCCGCCAGCAACTAACCAATAATTAGTACCATCAGAATACCAACCATTTGGAATTAATGTTGTTAATCCACTATTAGTATAAAGTTGTTGGCCATTGGTTGCAGAACATCCTGCATATAATGCATAATATGTTGTTCTATCAATTACATTATTCCAATTATCACATGCCGTAGCGCCATCAACATTACTAGGACTCAATGATACTTGACAAGGACCTGCTGTTGTGGTTGTAGTTGTTGTGGTTGTACCTGGACATGTAGTACACCCAAAACTAATTCTAGTGAATAAATTAGTACTAGTTGTGTGACTACATTGTATATAATTAGTTCCATCCGATAGATAATAATTTCCAGTAGCCATTGAAAATCCTGCAGCAGATGTAAAGCTTGTTGAATTACAAAAATCAGTATCATTACCAGTAACACCTATTGAATTTGTAAGAGAACAAGCGGTAGTTACAGATGATGCATCATATCCAATAACTGCTGAGTAATAACACGATGTAACTCCTGTAATAACACCTCCACTACTTACACTAACTGCCCATTTTGAGGTACTTCCATATTGAAATAGATAATATCCAGATGTTGATGGTGGAGTCCAAGTTGTAGTTCTACCACTATCAGTATATAATTGCTGTCCAGATGTTGGCGTTGTTCCGTATGCTGGGTCTTGATATACCGTTCCAGTTATTGTTCCGGCACAGGCCAATCCAACAGTAGCATATGTACTGGTTGATTTACCAAACATAGTACTTGGGGCGGGTGTTGTGGTAGTTGAAGTAGTTGAAGTAGTTGAAGTAGTTGTAGTTGCTTCTAAATCCTGATAACGAGGATATCTCTTATTTGTATATGCTGAATAAGTTGCTCCATCTTGTCTTACATACCAATAGGTATCAACCTCACCTCTATTCATTGCGTAACTACCAGACCCAACCGGCCAAGTTGCTTTGGCGGTAAATCCCATAGTACTAACTTCCGTAAATGTTACTAGATAATTATTAACTTTACTCATTACTTATTTTCTAAATCCTTAACTCTTTTTTCTAATTCTTGAACTGCTTTTACCAATACTCCCACAGTAGATGGAACATCCATTGTATTTTGATGTTTAGTTGTCAATTCAACTGGAGTATCTTCTGCAATAAATCCAATATGTCTATTTTTTAAATCAGTTAAATAATTAAATTCTACAACATTAACATTTCCAATAATTTGTAATGCCGATTTATTAAATGGAAGAATATTAGTTTTTAAAGTTCGAGATGAATTTTGATAATATGCATCTGCATAAAGTGTGTTACCAGTAATAGTTACACCCGTATTTGCTGTTGCACTTGTTGCCGTACCATTTGCCGTTAATACTGCTCCAGATGTTGTAGGTGATATAGCACTAAATCCAGCACCATCTTTACCAGATGTACCAGCTGCTCCATTAGCACCACTACTTCCAGATGTTCCATTAACACCACTATAACCAGTTGTACCAGATGTACCACTAACTCCAGATGAGCCGGCTGAACCATCAGTACCATTATATCCTGTGTTTCCCGATGTTCCAGACGAACCATCTTTACCAGCTGCACCATCCGTACCACTTTTACCGGATGTTCCAGATGAACCAGCTACTCCATCAGTTCCAGCAGAACCGCCTGTGCCAGATGAACCTGCCGTACCAGCACTACCAGCGGTTGATGATGTACCACCAGTTCCAGATGTTCCCGATGTACCATTTTGTCCATCTTTACCTGTCGTACCAGATGTTCCACTACTTCCAGATGTACCAGCCGAACCACCAGTACCAGATGTTCCAGATGTTCCTGAAAATCCAGCAAGTCCACTACTACCAGATGTACCAGATGTTCCCGATGTACCAGGATCTCCTTGTGCACCTTGCGTTCCCGATGTACCACTACTTCCAGCCGTACCATTTAAACCAGGTCCTCCATCAAATCCAGATGTTCCAGATGAACCAGATGAACCAGATGTTCCCGATGAACCAGCTTGTCCAGATGTACCAGATGTTCCATCATATCCATCACTTCCAGATGTTCCCGATGAACCAGTTTGCCCACCACTACCAGATGTGCCATATGAACCCGTTGTACCAGATGAACCAGATGTACCTGCTATTGAAATACCAGATGAACCCGATGAACCAGATGTTCCCGATGAACCAGCCGTACCATTAAAACCAGAACTTCCTGATGTTCCATCTTTACCAGACGAACCACTACTTCCTAAAAATTGCCCATCTAATCCGGATGTACCAGCCGAACCGGTTGTACCTGATGTACTAATATAATCTATACCTTGAATAGGAGTTCTACCACTACTTCCCGATGTTCCTCTTGTGCCAGATGTTCCAGATGTTCCCGCTGACCCCGTACTACCATCACTTCCAGATGTACCGCTTGTACCAGATGTTCCTGATGTTCCCGATGAACCATTACTTCCACTACTCCCACTTGTGCCAGATGTTCCCGATGTACCAGCCGAACCAGTTGAGCCACCACTTCCAGATGTACCAGATGTTCCAGATGTACCAGCTGAGCCATCACTACCACTTTCACCAGATGTGCCGCTTGTGCCAGATGTTCCCGATGTACCAGTTATACCATTTGTAAACCAAGAAAATGAAAAAGAAATTCCATTATCTAAAAGTCCAGATGATGCAATAACTTGATAGAATGTAATATCCCAATATGGATTTAATCCTGATAGGTTACGATTGCAAGTATTAAGTTTATAAATACCAAAATTACCAGTGTTTCCAACTTGACTAATTCTTACATATGTATCATGTCCATTTGCTGCATATACGCTAATTGCGTTAAACCATCCATACATATCTCCATTAGATGCATTTGCTTCACAAATACTAACATTAAGAATAGAACTAAAGAAATTATCATTTGTTATAAAATGTCCAGAGGTAGGTTCATTAAATGCTGCAATAGTTGAATCAAAAATCCAAATAGGACCATCAGCTCCACTTAAACCAGCAGTACCGCTTGTACCAGATGAACCATCACTTCCACTACTACCGGATGTACCATCATTACCACTACTACCAGATGTACCATTTTTTCCTGAAGTTCCCGATGACCCAGATGAACCATTAGAACCATTAGGTCCTCTTGCTCCACTACTACCAGATGTACCTCTCGTACCGGATGTTCCCGATGAACCAGCTTTACCTGCTAAACCACTGCTACCACTTGTTCCTGATGTTCCGGCACTACCATCAGTTCCACTACTTCCAGAACTTCCCGATGTACCGGCTGAACCATCTGTTCCCGCACTACCATCAGTTCCAGCACTACCATCAGTACCACTACTTCCGCTACTTCCACTACTTCCCGATGTACCAGCAGAGCCATCAGTACCAGATGTACCAGACGAACCATCACTTCCACTACTTCCAGATGTACCAGATGTACCTTGTGAGCCGGTTGTACCAGATGTACCAGCAGTTCCCGTTGAACCACTACTTCCAGATGAACCACTTGTGCCAGATGTTCCCGATGAGCCAGATGTACCATTTTTTCCACTAGTACCAGATGTGCCATGTGAACCTGTTGTACCAGCTGAACCATCAGTTCCAGCCGTTCCATCCGTTCCTGCACTACCATCAGTACCAGCGCTACCGTCAGTGCCAGCACTACCATCCGTTGCAGATGTACCACTTGTTCCAGATGTTCCCGATGTACCACTTGTGCCAGATGTTCCCGATGAGCCGCTTGTACCAGATGTACCATGCGAACCAGTTGTTCCTGAAGTTCCACTACTTCCGAAATATGTACCATCTTTACCCGTTGTACCACTTGTTCCGGCAGGGCCTCTAAAACCAGATGTGCCATGTGAACCAGTTGTACCGCTTGTACCACTACTTCCAGCAGAGCCCGATGTACCACTTGTCCCAGATGTTCCCGATGACCCTGCCGTTCCAGATGAACCATACGGGTCACCCTTATCGCCCTTTGGACCAGGAACTCCCGCTTGTGATATTGTGACACGATTTATATTTTCAGTAATCTTAGTTACCGTTACGTTTGGGTCATTATATCTACTTGTGTTGAAATCGCTATTATACATACCTCTGCTTAAGCACTTTTTTGAATGTTACCTATAAATATAAAAATATGTAAGTTTAGTATTTAAAAAGAAATTATATCACCGGCCCATCAATAACAACCACCGCACTTCCAGTTGTAGGATGCGAATGTGGACCTATATCAACCAATGGGTACTAATCCAAATCTAAATTTAAAGAAATTATAATTTTGTAATTGTTCTTGTTCTGTAAGAGTTCTATTATACATTAACACCACAGCAATTTTACCCTTCATATGTCTACTATCATATCCAGATGTACCAACATATAACTTACCATTATCAGGGAAAGCCGGATTATTATTATTTTTTGCTCCTCCAATAATATTCCAACCGGATACCATTTGATTAGTTACTTGTCCATTTACATAAAAAGTTGATGATGGATTACCCCAATCATCATCATTGCCATTATTAGGAAATTGCCAATTATTATTATAAATTCTTAAACTTTTATCGTTTGGTATGGAAAATAAACCAGCAAACCCACCAAGAGAAAAATCAGGCTCAATAATCATTGTAAAATCTTTATAGATATTTTCTGAAGTTGTCCAAATAGAACTTCCAAATGAATTACTTCCGCCATTACCACCAGAATTACTATCCCAATTAAAATAACTATTGCTACCAGAATCAACATATGATAAATGACCGTAGGCATTTACCACAGAGCCTTCATTATTGGCTGTTGATAAATCATTTACAGTAACACCACCTGAATAACAAGTGGGATTGCTAAAATCATAATACAATACCAATCCGTCTAATACAATAGATGGTGCTGCAGGTATTGGTGGGTTTGCCGTAAATGTTAATTTGCTTTCTATATTATTAGTAGATGTATATGAAAAGGGTGTGTTAAAGGTACTTCTATCAACTGTTGCTATAAAATCAGTTACAGTATCTAATACGTCCCAATTTGTATTATCGTTACTACCATACAATGTCCAACTTTTAGGGTCTCTCCAATCAGAATCGTTTCCAGTTCCCCATTTATATCCGTTAAATATTATTGCAGTTGGGAATTCAAAAAGAACTTCAGTCCCACCATCTTCAAAATTGTAATCTAAAAATTTACTAACAAGACTACCATCTTTTAGATTAATTGCGTTTTCACCATTTGGACTAGTATGTCCATTTAGTAAAGATATAGTAACTAAACTCATATCAGTATCAACACTATCTAATAAAAATGTAAATTCAGAAAGTTGAACATAAGCTTGTATCCCAATATCTCTAATTGCGGTTATATGCCACTTATAGTATTTGTATGCTATTGGAGTTGATGTTAATCTTAAACTTTTTTGAAATGTAATTGACATAATTATTATATATTATGCTACTTGCGTTACTGTCACAATTATCGATGGAGTTGCTGGTCTAGTTGGTGATACTTGCGTTCCCTTATATTGCAATTGTCCGTTTGCCGTTGTTTTTGACCAATACAATTCTACATAACTTCCAGATGTAATTGGAGTTAAGAAGTTTAATGCTGCCACTTGGAATCCACCACCACTTACCTTTTCAATAGAAAAATCCGTATTTGAATTTGCTATATTAGAACCTGTCATAGCAAACCATACAGAAAAATCAGCCGATTCATTTGATGTGGTGTGTAATTGTGCTGAAAATTGTATGTTGTATAATCCAGTATGTTCTGCATAAATTCTAGTTGGGAATCCACTTGCATTATTGCCCACATAGATACCTTCAAATTCAGGAATCGGAACTTCCAACTTCATAGGGTATGCCGTATTAGCAGAACCCGTTTGAGTTTCCAATGAAGCCCATTGTCCGTAGTTGAATTGTTTGTTACCATCTTTATAGATAGAACCACTTACATTTAATGAACCACTTATAGTTTGGTTACCAACAAAAGTATTTGAACCCGTTGTTGCAAACTTACCTCTTTCAAATCCAAAATCAGTTTTTGTCCAAATATTAGTTGGTTCATAATCCAACCAAGTTAGGGTCATTGTTTGAGTTCCACCAAGGTAATTACTATTCAAATTATCAATTTCACAATCCCAGTTATCTCCATCCGAATATACACCAGTCAATACATAAGTTGTGTTGCCAGAGGTTGTAATACTAAAACCATTACTATATAAATTTGGTACACCCAGTTGATTTTTTGGAATAAATACGTGGGTGGGATATGGTATGCCTTGATTTACAATTATCTGATATGTTTCGGGAACAAAGCTACCAGAACAATAGTAAATTGAATTATTATCAATTTTTATAGTACCATTAATATCACCCAAAGAACCAGTAAGATTTGTTGGTATATTACTACTACTTAAAATTAATGAGCCACTTAATATAATATCACCACCATCAATTATTAAATCTGAATTAAGTGCATTTATCGTTCCGTTATTAACTACCGTTGAAGATATAATCATTGAACTACTAATATTCAATGAACCACTTAAATTAATGTTACCAATAATGTTTTGATTTCCTGTAAAAATGTTTGAACCAGTTGTTGCAAACGAACCAGTATTAACTCCCTCAAAAGGTGATGTGCCAGATGTGCCACTTGTGCCATCTGAGCCATTTGTGCCATTTAGACCATTTGTTCCATTTGCTCCACTACTTCCTTGAGAACCATTAACTCCGTTTACACCAGATGTTCCAGATGTACCAGCTACTCCAACAACATCAGGTAAATAGTTAAGTCCTACTTTACCATCGCCGTTCAATGGAGCATATCCGTTTGCTCTACCTCTATTTATTTTACTTTCAAACATTCTTTAGTTTGGTTTATGCACCAGCGTATCCTGCTTCTGCCATTTGTTTAAGTCTTGCTACTGCTTGTGCAGTTGTCCAATCACCAATTGCATCGTATGTATCACCTTTCCATAATTCATACAATTTGTTATCATCAGTCATTACTGCTACAATCTTTCTAGAAGGATTATCCATAAATTTCTTAATAGTGATAACACCTCTTTTGATTTCTTGTCCATCAAATTGACGAGTTACAATTGGGTTTTCAAGTTGTACTTCAATTCCACCTTCAGGTTTTTTAGGGTCTGGGTTTGTTGTGTATTTTGCCATCTTATTGTTATTTTATTTTTTGTTTGTTTATTAATCGTTAAATGCTTCTGCATCAGTTACCCATACTCCACCTGTCCAAATTACTTTGGTTGCGTTTTTCCAATTCCAATTAGTTCCATCGTATTTTGCAAATGGTCGTATTCCATAATAACTTCCACTATGGTTTTCTAATCCCCAACCAAGACCACTAACAACTAATTTGTTTGTCCATATATTAATATCGTAAGGAAATATTGAATGAGAGCCATCGGATTTTACCACAAATGTAAGTTCTTGTCCTTCATATTCCCCATCAGGTAAATCATAACTATAAGGAGTAGTTGCTCCAGTTATATCAATAGTTATAATATTTCTATTATAAAAATCAATAAGTGGATTACCATTACCACCAACACTAGCATCCAAACTTTGAGTTGCCGTATTCATCAAATTGCTAAATCCTCTTTCAATTGTTATATTGGATAATGATGAACTAAATACCATTTGACCAAATCCATAATCCTGCCCAATCTTAAATAATGCCAAATCAACTGATTCCGATAGAAGTAAAGGTCCAAATCCTCCTTCATTTGCTACTTCAAAATTATCCAATGATGTATTACTACCCATATAGATACCACTTATGTCGGAATTTATACCAGTATTAATATTGTGGAAGTAAGAACTAGTACTAGGAATTGTATAACTTGCAGTAGTCTCAGCAAGAAATGTTTCTTCTTGGTATATATTATATATACTTGAACCTACTCCAGTATTAATATTTTCAAAGTAAGAATTAGAACCTAAATCAATATTATATATGTCAGAATCAATTCCAGTATTAATATATTCAAAATATGAATTACCAGCACTTTGGTCTATTGTGTTAATTGAAGAATGGATTCCTAAATTAACATATTGGAAGTATGAACCATCGCCTATTACATTACAATATATTGAAGATTGGTCACCCATCTCAACATGTTTGAAATATCCGTTTACACCAATACCAATGGCATTAATATAAGAATCAATGCCTAATTTAACTCTCTTAAAACAAGCACTAACATCAGCATTTATATATTCTATATAACTACTATTACCAAGCTCAACTTGTCTAAAAGCTGCATAATCATTTAATCCGATTCCAGCGATATAAGAGTAAGTTCCTAATTTTGAATCTTCTATACCAGACTCTTTGTATAAATTAATATCAGTAATATTAGCATTATCTTCTAATATTAACCTTTGCATATAAGAACCATTATACATATAGATATTATCCCAATTATCATCAATGGATGCACCATTACTTAATGTAATCTTATATAATGCAGTGTGGTATCCATTCTCATTATCATATGTGTAAATATCCGATATCCATGCGTTTTTACCTAATGTGATTTTATTAATTATTGTACGGTATCCTAAATTCAAACTAACCATATGTCCACCAAAGTCGGAAGATATATTGTATATTTCAGTTTCCCTTCCCCAATAATGTGCGTTAAATCCACCATAATCTGCAAACTTAATTTCAGAAGCCCATGCATCATGTGGATAGTTTACAAATGCATCTAAATATGAATTACTAATACTAATATTTTGAGTTCCATAATGTCCCCAAGGAAAATACTTAATCATATTATATCCCCATTCATTTAACATCAATCTTCCATCACATCTTACTTCTACATTATTTGCACCTTTTCTATAAGAGATATTATCCCATTCAAATTCGTATTCAATTAAATCTGCAACTATTGTATAATTAGTTTCATTGAAAGCAACTTTTGTCCAATCACCTTCGTTTAATGTTAATTGAGAATATGGCCATCCGCCTGTTGTATATCCTAAACTACCACTTCTATTTTGCCAAACTCTACCACCCCAAATTACACAATCACCAGCTACATAAGATGCTGTCTGGTAGTAATCAACAATACCAGCCCAAGCATCCGTATTATCACCAACAATACTCATTGGATAGTTAGCGGGGTTTGTAAAGAAATCAGGAGAAGGAACTTCTTCATCACCTGGAGCTTCTAAGGTAATACTATTATTACCAATATTAGCTCTTAAATTAGAATATGAAGATGAACCATTTGCATATAAATTAACATATTCATCGTGGTCAAATACTCCAAACGATGAACTAAACTCAAGACGAGATGTACTATCCCAAACTAAATAATTGTTATCGGGAGGTGCAGTTGGTACTTGTGGATTTTCATAATTAGGAACATAGAATAAACCAATACCTTTTTTAGATAGGGTTGAATCAGTTGCGGCTTGTAAGATAATAGTTGTACCACCATCTTGAATTTCATTACCGTATCCAGTGTAACTAATTGAATTAGCTTCGTAGAATGATGCCGATGCTACTCCAGTTATTTTGTAGAATGCACCTGGCGTTAAAGATGCCGATGCTATTAAAACATCTATCTCACCTCTTGTTAATTCGGTTAATGATAAACCACCACCTCCAGATAAATTACCTTCAAAATCTTTTGCTTTGATGGAGTTATCTGATGTATCTATAAACAAATTATAACTACCTTCTATTGGTAAGTCTAAATCTGCGGCTACTTGCCCTTGTAATTGAATGTATTGCATATATCTTTTATATTATTGTTCCTGTTCCTTCTATTTGTGAATTACCTATTAGTATAACTTCTCCACCCACACTTATCTTACCATTGTTTTCAATAACACTATCTTTAAGTAATAGATTTCCACCTATAAATATTGAACCTTCTTTTTTGAAGTATTTGTTTGGTGCGTATTGTACATCTTCGTTAAGTATGTATGGGAGTGTAATATTCAAACTACCACTACCACAACAACTATCGCTACTAAAAACTCCAATTGCTAACCAACTACCAGATGGTACATTTATTTCCCAAGTTCCAGTTTCATACAAAGCATTATTATCATCTAATCTATTTGTATTACTTATTTCACCAGTCGGTTCTTCGGATAACACATCGTACATTGGCCAATCTTCCGATTCTTCATCGGAATTACTCCATACATAATCTATTGACATTGTTGTTGGGGTATCAAACTGTCTCTTTATAAACAGCCATCCATCATCTTGATTATCGTTTGGACCATCAATTCTATATGTATTGTTTCCAGTTCTAGTTATAGTTCCATCTCCATCTACATTTACATTTGTCCATTCACCAATACTATTAGGTTCACTACCTTCAATTAATAAAAATCCGTTTTCTAAAATATAATCTCCTGAAAAAGTTAATTGTTCAGTATTTCTTATTGTATAAGAGTCGTATGTGTTATTCCAATTTGTATTTGCTGATAAATTTGTTAGTTGTCTACCATCTCCTAAATAAGCCGATGCCGTTATTGCTGCCGTATATTTTACAGTGTTTTGTCCACCGGTATTATTTTCAATTGAGAATGATGTAGTAGCTTGTGTTTGAGCATCTACGAAAATAATTGAACCATGTGATATATAAAGGTCTTTCCAAGCATTTGTTGCCGAACCTAAACTAAATGAAGATGTATTAGTTCCATTTCCCGTATTAGGTATGATTGAACCACTAACCATCATATTAGCGTAAACATCCAATGAACCACTACGAGTTAAACTAACTAAAGCAACATCAGTAATATTTTGTGAACTACTGGGGATTACATTATTTAAAAGTGTGAAAAATGTAATATCAGATGTTGGGGATGCTATAAAAAAATCTCCACTTAAATCATTATATAAAGATGAATCACTTCCAGATATTACAGGAGCCAATGCGATAGCACCAATATTAGGTCCATCATAAAAAGTGATTGAACCACTTAATAATTGGTCACCTATAAATTGATTCGAACCAGTTGTTGCAAATTGTCCTTCATTTGTTGCTGTAACTATTCTATCCGATACCGATGCCGAAAATTCGTTAAATGATGCAGTATTTACAAAATTATAAGATACTACATTCTTTATTTTCCAATAGGTCCCTGTCCACTCGTAAGTATTGGAACTCCCACTTTGGTAAGTCTGCCCTATTGATGCCGATATTGGAAAAGTTAATGCCATTTGTTTGTTTCTTTTTATAAATATTGAAAAACCTTAATTATACTATTCTTATCTGAATTATATTTCCATTTCTATATAATCCACCCAATGCAACTCCACCACTTGCTGCAGCTGTATCATCTACAAAATCTAAACTTTGTGAAACTTGTGCTAATATAACATTTGCTGATAAATTTGCCGATGTTCCAGATGTACCCGAACTACCATCAGCTCCTACTAAATCATTTGTAGGAATCCAATTTGTTCCGTTACCATCATAATATTCTACATATAAAGTTCCTTCGTTACTATTCCACCAAAACTTTCCGTTTGTTCCCGTTGTTGGTGCGGTTTCTGAAATATAAACTGCTGCATATTCTGCCGAAGTTCCATCCGTACCATTTGAGCCACTCGTACCAGAAGTTCCTGAGGTGCCACTAGTCCCATTGGAGCCGGATGTACCTGATGTTCCACTACTACCATTTACTCCAGAGGTGCCAGACGTTCCACCACTTCCACTTACACCAGATGTGCCAGAAGTTCCACCACTTCCGCTTACACCAGATGTACCAGAAGTTCCTGACGTACCATTAGTACCGCTTGTACCACTACTACCATCCGAACCAGATGAACCATCAGCCCCTATTAAATCGTTTGTAGGTATCCAAATTATTTCATTACCATTATCGTATTGAACATATAAAGTTCCTTCATTACTATTGAACCAAAGTTTTCCAGATGTATTTGTATCAGGAGGAGTTTCGGAAATTGTTACGGATGCAAATTCTGCAGATGAACCAGATGTTCCCGATGTACCATGCGAACCAGTTGAACCGGTTGAACCTGTTTTACCAGATGTACCAGCTTTTCCAGATGTTCCAGATGAACCAGCTTTACCAGCTAATCCGGATGTACCACTACTACCAGATGTTCCATGAGAGCCTGCCGTTCCAGATGAACCACTACTACCAGATGAACCCGAAGGTCCTCTTAATCCAGTTTTACCCGAAGTTCCAGATGTACCAGCCGAGCCAGATGTTCCCGATGTACCACTACTACCGCTTGTTCCATCATATCCATCACTACCAGACGAACCAGATGAACCTGCCGTACCGGATGTACCATGCGGGTCTCCTTTAGGTCCTTGAATACCAGCTTGGGAAACCGTTACATGAGTTATTTGTTTTGTTACCTTTACACTCATTTCTTATCGTGTCACATTTTTAGATAGATGAACCAATCCTTCAATTAATCTTGTTACCTCACAACCTTTTACCATTTCTAAATCATAGAATGCTTTATCAAAATTCAAATTCATTGTATCTTCTGCGGTTAAATAAACTCCAACCGAACCACTTTGTACAGGTGTTACGAAATTAGAACCACTTAAACTTATATAGCTTAAGCAATTAAAATTTGCTGATGATGAGATTGATAAGTAAGAACCAGTTGCTTCAATTTCAGGTCTTATTTGCATTCTTGCGGAATAGCCTGATAAATCAATAGCAGAGCCACTAGCGTCTGCCCAATCTATTTGAAAGTTTAAAGTTGCGCCTTGCTCTATTATAAATGAGTATTTTGCTGCTGACATAAGAAAATTTAGTTTTATACTACTATAAATATAAAATAGTTGGAAAGGGGTAAAAATAAAAAAGGAGATAGTGTTAGTATCTCCTTTTAGTTGTATTTTTATCTAAACACCACAGATATTCTCCTATCTGTAACACGCTCTATTGAATGTTCCCAATCGGTTCTATACTCTCCAGTTAATAAAAGTGCTGACCTTTGTGGGAATTCAAAGGATACCATCTCATCTCCTTTTTTTAAATTAAAATTGATTGGAGTTAGAATACTAAGTATTAATGTATCATCATCCCCTAAATCAATATGATAATCTATGAAATCATTTGGTTTGTAAATGTTAATTGTATAATCTTTGGGTACGAATTTAAGTATGCCCAATTCAGTAAGTTTGTCTGATAAATCTAAAAGATATTGCGGTACTTCTAAAGATATTAAATTATTATTGTATTTTGAAATACCATATCGTAATATCTTCCTACTATATTTTCTAGTAAGATTTGGTATATTTTGATTTAATTCAATTTCTTCTTCTACCGATATTACATCTCTATATAAGTAATCATCTAAATTAAACATAATTTATTACTGCCCCATCACTATATGCGATTAATTGTTGGATTTCATCATTAACACCTCCACCTCCACCATTGGTTTGCATTACAATAGGGAATGTTGCTATCAATCCGTTTGGTGTATCAATATTAATTGGTCCACTAAGTGCGGCTACTCCTAACGAAGTACAAAGAGGTAAATATAATGTTATTGGTAAAGTTGCTGCGTTAAAAGCAGAATAAAATCCACTAGCCCCAACCGATGTTACATTTGGTAAATACACATATTGTAATTTAGAATCAGCTGAGAATGAATTATCCGCAATTGTTGTTGCTCCTAATAATTCAACCGTAGTAAGATTATCACAACCTTGGAATCCACCATATCCAACTTCTGAAATTGTTCCATTATCTTGAATTTCTAAAAGGTCATGTCCAAGCCCATTAGGAGCTTCAATATAACCAACAAATGCATAATTTTTTAATACTACATTAGAACCACCACTTAAATATATTGTATATGTTTCTTCATCTACACTAATTGATGTATAAGGATTACCGGTTTGTATTAATGCAGTATTCCAATCACTAAGACTATCAAATCCATTTGTTAAAAGTAAATCAACCGTTGTAAAGCTTGAAAATACTAATGTAAGGTCACCACTTGCTGCTGGTTCTATACAATGTAAGTTTCTATCTGCCCACATTACTGCTTCGTTAAAAGTTGAACCAGTTGATAATGCGTAATTTAATTGATATTTTTTATATAAATCTGGATTCAATCTTATATCATACAATCCTATAATTTCTGCTATATCTAATGAAGATGAACTTGCTGCTTTTAATTGTTGCTTTAATGAATTTGAATTACGAACCCTAATGTTAGAAATAAAACTTGCACTTACTGAATCAAAAGAAGCACTTACATAAGTTTCCATCTCCAATGAAGCAGATTCGATAGTGTTACCATATACTTTGCTTCCAACTTTTGTATAACTACAATATTGTTCTACATTTTTTGGTTGAAGTATTTGATGCTTTGGTTGCTTGCTCATTTTTATTTAATTAATTCATTATAGAATATAACACCTATAAATATTAAAATGTTGAAAAGGAGTAAAAATAAAAAAGGAGATAGTTTTAGTATCTCCTTTTATGTATATATTTGATTTTTATTGTGGTATAGTTGTTACTCTATCTCCATAAACCACAGGACCAGATACAGTATTTACAATTACAAACTTATAGATGTAATATGTGTTTTTTGCACCACTACTCCAACTTGCAGTCCATATTGCATTTACACCATCAATTTTTATTCCATTTATAAAATATGTATTTGCATTTGAACTTCCATTAGAAGATATTACAGTTATATAATGTGCTTCATTATTACTCATTGGTAAATTAGTAAAGTCTGCTATCCAATTTGCCGATGCATTCACTCCAAAATGTGAGAATACTCTTTTTCCATTTGAACAATCATAAGTTACAGTTCCAGTAGCTGAACTTAAATCCGTTTTACCTTTCATTATTGGGGCAGATGCTTCTACATCTGCATCAGTTGCAAAGGTTGAATCAATTACTGCAGTTAATGTTGTATTATGATTAATCATTACAGGTGATGTACCTAAATTTCTATTAGTTCTATCATTTGGTCTTAATGTTTCGTATGCCTGATCTTGATACGATGGTGTTGGATTTCCTTTTATTTGTCCCATTTTATTTTAATTTGTTTTCTACCTATAAATATAAGAATGTTTAGGAAACCTTTACTTTGCTTTTAAAAATCTACCATTCTCATCTTTCTTCAAATTTCTACTCTTTAACCATACTCTCCTCTCCTCATATAATCTCTCACCTTCTACATCACCATTTCTTTCCCTATACCAATCTAATGTGAAACGGCCTTTGGCTTTAGCTTTCATAGCATCCATTGTAGAATCTTTATGCGATTTGCCGAACATACCATTATTAGCACCACCATTGATTACTTTCATTTTTTCAACAAATTCTGCATACTCTTTTGTATCATACCTACCTTCCCATCTACTACCACCCCCACCATTATAGGTATCGTTGTATCCTCTCTTTACTGAATCATAAGCTAGTATGAATTCTTCTTCTATTTTTTGAGCTTGTGATGGGTCTATCTCAACTAAAATTTCTTTTGTCATATTATCCCACCCATACTTTCTAATGGCTTTATGTAATGAGTTTTTTGATTTCTTTGTTAGAGCATTACATTTGTGTTCGGCCATCCTACCATCAAAGTTGTTTGTTCTACCAATGTAAACTTTTCCTTTTGGTGAACTAATTTTGTAAATAACATCCATAATATTCTATTGTTTTATATAAATATACAGAATTCTACCAAAAGAGCATAAAAAAGGGAAGAATTTCTTCTTCCCAATTTTATTAGACTATATCTAAGATTATTACTTAAAAATCTAGTTATAAACCTAACTTTTATCCTTAGATAGAAGCTAAATCTTTAACATAAATCTTCCCGTAGTACTCAGGGCGGACCATCTTCTTAGCGTATCTAGTCATAACTCCACGTCTTGGTGTGAAGTTTTGAGGGTCATACACTAATGGAGTCATAATCAATGGTACATATGGAGCGTAAACAGCACCAGTCTCTAAGAAGTTGTTACCTCTATAACCCATCAAGATTTCGTTAGAAGTCATGTAAGGGTTTTTGTAAACTGTGTATCTATTACTCATAGAACCAACTGCAGTAACACCAGCAGCGAACTGCATTGCATCTTTATCTGCATTTACAACGAATCCAGGAATTGATTCTAAAACAGTACAAACATCAGGAGAAGCAACGATAAAGTTAGCACCACCTCTTAATGTTAATTGATGAATCTTGTTAGATACTTTGTTCAATTTAACACCTAAAGTTTGAAACCATGCATTCTTTGTGTATGCATTTGAAGAACCACCGATATTAGACCAAGCACCTTGTACATATTCCTCACCTACAGTTGTAGACCAGTATTCAGTAGTCAAAGCGTTTGATTTTAACATATCTAAGATTTCTAAATCAATCTCTAAAGAGATATAATCAGATAACATAGAAGTTAATTCAGCTTCAGCATCGATTGAATGATATGCATTCAAATCTTGTGCTAATTCAGGAGTCCATACTGCTTTCAACTTACGAGTCTTAGCAACGATAGCCTCTGATTTTAATTCAAGATCGATTTCAGGAATATCCAATGCAGTTGTTGTGTTACCAGCAGAGTTTGCAGTTGAATCTTCGAAATCACCTCTATCGTAAGCTACAGGAACTTCAGAATAAGTTACAGTGATAGTCTCACCACCAGTCGTATAGAAATCAGTTATATCAGATGCAGAAACGAACAATACAACATTTGTACCAGATACATAGTTGAATTGACCAATTTGAGAAGCAACAGCTGCGTTGTTTACAGCGAATGAACGAACTGCTTCAGTGTCAGCAGTAGTAGAAATACTAGCTTTTGCAATTGTTAATTTAACAATGTCACCAGCTGCTACAGATGCAGATAAAGATGCATCAAATCCAACATCAGACCATGTTGCAGATGCTGATGAGAATGTGTTAGCTACTGTTGCATTTGCTTTACCAGTTGCTGCTGCAGAAACTGCATCATTTACTGAATAGCCATAACGTCCTTCACCATATAAACCACCTATTGCTGCGTCAGTTCTACCGAAGTTAGCTGCTGAACCAGTTACGTTAGTACCACCAAAAAGTGATTTACCAGCGAATTGTCCTTGTGCACCTTGAGAAGAACCATATTTGAAGTCTAAGAAGAAAATAAGACCTGAAGGAAGGTTCATTGGTTGAACACTAACGAATTCCTTAGATGCGATTTCTCCGAAGATTCTTCTTACTAAAGGTAAAGCAACACCAGACCATTCTTCTGATCCTGATGATGTACCTGTTTGAGTTGCCTCATCCAACAATTGTTTTGCTTGGTTCTCTAATAGAACTGCCATAGAGTGTTGGTCTCTTTCTTTCATACCTTCTAGAAGACCTGTTTTCTCCCATTTGCTTTTCAATTGACGTGTTTCAGCCAACATTACTGCTTGTGGGTTCTTGCCTTCCATAAGTTTGCTTAAATCAAAATTTGCCATTTTTATTTATTTTTTTATGGATTATTATTTTATGATACCAGCTAATTGCTTAAAGCGATTTGCTAATTCATTACTTTCTGCGATGATTTCTTTTTTA
>Ga0209297_1000057_pt1 | contig 89335 bp, 92 predicted proteins | sample S_130805_MF_Meta_FD_187322 | JGI IMG/M metagenome (GOLD analysis project Ga0209297, IMG submission 187322) | Freshwater microbial communities from Lake Simoncouche, Canada to study carbon cycling - S_130805_MF_MetaG (SPAdes) (version 2) | ecosystem: Environmental > Aquatic > Freshwater > Lake ...
CATCATCTTCGCCGCCACCCAATAGATAGAGATCGCCACTCGTTGGCACTGCATCACGAGCATGAACCGTAATGACTTCATGGGCAATTCCCCGCTCTTTGAGGCGCCATTGCAATACATCCATGTTGCCGCGATCGCCATAAGTGCCGAGTAATTCCGGCAATAAATGAACAATGGTGAAAGTCATTTCTTCACCGCTGACTTAACAAGTGCGTGAAAAGCAGTGTAGGAGGCGATGAGATCTACCTCTGTGCCAGAAAATGATTGTGCTGCGGCACTCACGGAATCAAAGCGAGTATGAGAAATTCCTTGAGATGTAAGGCGTGCGGAAATATCAAGAACACGATCACCAGTAACACCAATCTGACGTCCCTGTAGTGGCAAGTAATCAACATCCCATAACCATGATGTGTCTTTACCATCTTGGGTATTTGCATTGACGGAAAGAATGACATTTTTACGAGAGCTTGTCTCAAGCGTCTCACTCCATGAGGCTGGATTCTTTGCCAGCATCAATCTCAAACTTGCACCTGAAATTTTCACTTCATTAAAGCGACCATCAACTTGTGAAATAGTTAAAATACTTTTCAGAGCACTCTCTTCTGAAATTCCAAAATGTGCCCCAGCAATAATTGCTCTTGCCGCATTACCGAGCGCCGCACGTCCTGGAATTGCTGACTTCACATTCACACTTTTGCCGCCATGGCGGAGTACTTGATCAACCAATATCCACTCAGCAATTGGCTTAGCGAAACCACAGTTGCAAGAGTAAGTATTTGAACTCCAGGTAAGAAGTTCTCCGCACTCAGGGCAAGTTGCTGCATCTAAGTGGCTACTTACTCCTGAACTAAACCACGTGATTTTTTTGCAATCGCGTACCGCCCAAGTGACAAAGGGATCATCGCTATCGGCAATTACCGTGCAATTTGCTGGCAGATCTTTCAGTGCAGACTTCCACTTAGCAGCAACAATTCGCACCTCAGATAGGCGATCTAATTGATCGCGACCCAAGTTGAGCAAAACAATCAGGCCAGGAGAAAGTTCCTTGATCGCCCAAGGCAGAACTAGCTCATCTACCTCAAGAACTGCGCGGGGCGCTTTTGCAGCAGTTGCAAGTCCAGCAACAACTCCAGCAAAGAGATTTGCTCCGGTGTAATTAGTGGCTACTTCGCTCTTCTCCGATAAAACGCGTGAAATGAGGGCAGTCGTAGTGGTCTTGCCATTTGTTCCAGAGATCAAAACGATCTCTTTACTCTGTGCCAGAAGTGAAGCCGCACGAGGTTGAAGGGCCAAAATCGTTCGCCCTGTGACCATTACGCCACTGCCGCGACCAGTTATTCGAGAGAGCCAGCCTACGAAATTTCCAATCGCAATTGCAATTGAGAGTGGCATCAGATATCCAGTGGCTCGAGAACTCCAGTCTCTACGTGATAAATAGCGCCACCAACTACAACGCCATCACGCAAGAGCGGATACGAGCGAATTCGAGTGACATCGGTGGTGAGTGCTTTTCGCTGATCAGAAACGGTGCGAAATTCTAGTGAGCGAGTGTCAACGCCATGTTGCTTCATAATTGTTTCGTGGATATCTGCCTCTTCGTTCATCGCCATTCGGCAATTGGTATGAGGCATAACCAGAATTCGATTTACACCAAGTAGATAAGTTGCAAGAACTAAAGTTCGCAGAACGTCTTCAGTAACGCGCGCTCCTGCATTTCGCAGAATCTTTGCATCACCGGCTTCCATGCCAACCAGTGTGAGCGGACTTATGCGTGAATCCATGCAAGTTACGATTGCTAAACCTTTTGTAGCAGTGCCAGTGAGTGCGCTTCCTTCAAAGTCCTTAACGAATTCTTTATTTGCTGCCATCAAATCGGCAAATGCATCTTGTGGGAAAGACATCACGGCTCCCTTCGTATCCTGCGAGAGCCCCCCGTCAGGATTGAACTGACGACCTGCCGCTTACAAGGCGGCTGCTCTACCACTGAGCTAGGGAGGCAAGACGTGCTAACCAGTGTCACATTATGTCAGCAAATAATTGTGCTTGCTGCCAAGTGAAACTAGCGAAACTTACCAGTAACCCCGAGGGAATAGCGCCTAGGCCCATCGCCTATGCCCGCCAGTGAGGCGTGTAAGTTTCTCTCATGCGGCTGGGAGTTTTAGATGTTGGATCTAACACGATCCATCTTCAAGTTGTAGATGCCTACCCCGGAGCCCGCCCCGCTCCTACAACAAATTACAAAGTTGAACTCAGGCTCGCTGAATTTCTCAATAGTGAAGGTGCAATTACGCAAGAGGGAATAGATCAATTATTTGCCGCTATTTTTGGCGCGGTAGAACACGCTAAAGAATTTAAAACTGAGGAAATATTAGCTTTTGCAACATCTGCAATCCGTGAGGCAACAAATGGTGCAAAGATTATTAGTGATGCGAATGAAAAATTTGAACTTGATTTGCAAATACTCTCTGGCGACGAAGAGGCTGGAATTACCTTTCTTGCCGCACGCCGTTGGCTCGGCTGGTCGAGTGGGAAGCTTCTGGTCGTTGACATTGGTGGTGGTTCACTGGAGTGTGCGATTGGCGTAAATGAGGCGCCAGATAAAACTTTTTCATTACCGCTTGGCGCAGCGCGATTAACGCGAACTTTTCTCAATAGCGATCCTTACTCCAAAAAATCTCTTAACGCTTTACATGATTTTGTTATGGATACGATTGAAAAAGGTGTCCCTGAAGATTTTGACACTGAGAACACCAACCGCTTTGTTGCAACCAGCAAAACACTGCGCACTCTGGCGCGAATTTGTAGCCAATGGTATGGGGGTGACCAGAAATTTTTAGATAGAGAAGCCTTACTCCAGACAATTCCTCGGCTCTCCGAATTAAAGAATTCCGAACGGGCCCAACTTCCAGGTGTTTCAGAGGGGCGAGCTCGCCAACTCGTAGCCGGTGCGAGTGTGGCTTATGCGATTATGGAAACGCTGAACATTGAGAAATTAGAAATTTGTCCTTGGGCGCTACGAGAAGGTTTAGTTCTTAAATGGCTCGATTGGCATGCTCGGTAATTGCTACTAAATAATTGGTGACTCATACCAATCAACGGCAACTATTTCGCCATCACGGTGATGTATTACCCAAGATTCTCCGGGCTCTAATTTCTGTTCAAGGGCTTTGAAATTCTTCTTGCCGAGTAAAGCTTTCAGGATTTTGGGAAGTATCGGGTTGTGACTACAGAGTACGATTGGCTCATTCTTAGCAATTAGTTTTATTGCGTAGTCGATCGCGAGGGACTTATCCTTTGCATATCCGTATTCACTTAAATCCTTCTTATAATTTGCATTGAGATCGAGCGCACGAGCTAGTGGTGCAATGGTTTCAATACATCTCATTGCATCAGATGAATAGATCGCCCTAATTCCCAAGGGATGATAGAGCGAGTGCATACGTTTTGCTTGATTCTGTCCCCGTACATCTAGCGGACGATCGCCATCGTCGCCATCCCACGCTTCCCTGGCAATTGCTTTGCCATGACGAAGAAGAACTAGTGGAATTGTGTCGACGCCAAATTCTAAGAAGAAATCGATCATTTCTCGATCATCATCCAGAGTTAATTTCTTACGAGCCTCTTTAGCTTCCAACCAAATAGTTTGATCAATTTCATTCACATCTATCTCACCAACGGGCTCGCCTAGTGCTTCCGCCGACCAATAACGCACAATTTTTTCTACACCATCAACAAGATAGGAAGTTCGCCCAATTTCAGGACCAAAAATTGCTGAGTATCCAGTCTCTTCAAGCACTTCACGATAGGCACAGGAGAGTGCATGCTCTCCTGACTCAATTTTTCCTTTAGGAAGTGACCAGTCATCATATTTTGGGCGATGCACTAGTGCGATTTCAATATTCTTCTTTCCTGAATTACGCCACAACACAGCGCCAGCGGCAAGAACAGGTCCCGCTACCTCTGCCATTTTAGTTCCGTTTCAAAAAGCGAGAAATCAGAACTTCATGAAGATTCGCTAACTTTTCACCAGATCTTTTCTGCCACGTATTTCCAGCCAATTCCCAACTCATAGTTGAATCAGATAATCCAAGATCGAGAATTTCTTGTAGATACTTCTTATGTTCTAATCTGGCAATACGGACCAGACTCTCCACTCGACGATCTAAATTCCGGTGCATCAAATCAGCGCTGCCAATCCAGTATTCATTATCTCCACCATTGACGAAGTGGAAGATTCGCGAATGTTCAAGAAATCTGCCAAGAATCGATCGCACGCGAATGTTCTCCGATTTTCCAGGAATACCGGGCCGCAGGGAACAAATTCCACGAATTAAAAGGTCGACCGGCACTCCGCTCTCTGATGCCTCATAAAGTTTTTCAACAAATGCTTCATCAAGCAGAGAGTTGAGTTTTAACTGAATGCCGGCAGGCTTGCCAGCTCGTTTATTCTCAATTTCATGATCAATTTTCGCAAGCAGACCATCACGCAGAGTTCGTGGCGCTACAAGTAATCGAGAGTAATTTGAGAGTGGCGCAAAACCAGAGAGCTGATTAAAAATTTTGGTTAGATCTTCACCAAGAACTGGGTCGGCACTCAATAAACCAAAATCTTCATACATTCGAGCTGTTTTTGGATTGTAATTTCCAGTGCCCACATGACAGTAGCGGCGCAAGCCTTCTGCCTCATCACGTATAACAAGAGATAACTTGGCATGAGTTTTCAATCCCATTAAGCCATAAACCACATGAACGCCAGCTGCTTCTAATTTTCGAGCCCAGCGTACGTTGGCTTGTTCATCAAATCTTGCTCGAATTTCAATAACTGCCAAAACTTGCTTGCCAGCTTCAGCAGCCTCGATGAGTGCCTCAATAATCGGAGAATCACCAGATGTTCGATAAAGCGTCTGCTTTATTGCCAAAACTTGCGGATCTCGCGCGGCCGTTTCTAGGAACTGCACAACTGATGAAGTGAAGGATTCATAGGGATGATGCAGGAGAATCTCACCACTTCTTATTGCAGCAAAGAATGGTTCATTCTCCTCTAAATCTAATTCGGCAAAGGCAGCAGGAATTCTGGAGCGATAGGGCGCATATTTGAGCTCCGGAAAATCTAGATCAGCTATGCGATTGAGGCCAGTTAAGTCAATCGGAAACTTCACATGCATTACATTTTCGGGATCTATTTCGAGCTCTGCCTGCAGCCGGGTAAGTAATTCAGGATCAATGTCTGCCTCAATCTCCAAGCGAGTCGGCGGACCAAATCTTCTACGTAATAATTCCTGCTCAAGTGAACTCAACAGGTCTTCTGTTTCTTCATCTTCAAATTCCAGATCCTGATTTCGGGTAAGTCGAAAGCTGTAGTGATTAAGAATTTCCATACCTGGGAAGAGTTTCCCTAAGTGTTGTGAGATCAATTCTTCAAGCGGTATGAATCGACCCGGCTTATTGGCGTCGGTGGGAATAAATCGTGAGAAAGAAGGAGGTACTTTAATTCTGGCGAAGGATTCTTCTTCGCGTTCGGGATTTTTGACAATTACTCCTAAATTTAAGGAGAGTCCAGAAATATATGGAAAAGGATGTGAAGGATCAACTGCTAAGGGAGTAAGCACAGGAAAGACACGATCTTCAAAGAAATTTGTTAAATACATGGCTTCAGAATCTGTCAGTTGCTTCCATCGGAGAATTTCTATGCCGTGAGTCGAAAGTTTTGGCAAAATTTCGGAGGCAAGAACTGCACTCTGGCGTTCTACTAATTCACGTGACCTCTTGGAGATGGCTCGAAGCAATTCAATTGGGCTAAAACCAGCAGTATTTTTTGCGGTAACACCCGTTTCCAGCTTGCGCATAAGACTTGCAACTCGGACCATGTAAAACTCATCGAGGTTTGAAGAAAAAATAGATAGGAATCTCACTCTCTCTAAGAGCGGAACGTTCACATCTTCGGCTAATTCAAGAACTCGTTCATTGAAGGAGAGCCAACTCAGCTCCCGATCAGTGAGATAGGCCGATAATTCCATGACCTTAGGGTCGCGTGGCTGGCTTAACGCAGTATGGACAGCAGGTTTCGATTGAGAAGATTGATGGTTAAGCCAGGCCATTGGTTGAGAGTGCTTAGCACTTCGACCATCTCCGGAGGACACGCCCCGTACTCTGCGCCAAATCCAAGGAATGAGGAATGAGAAGAACCAGCGCCACCACTCAATACTGCGTGCATAGAGAGCTTGCTTCGGAGCCGTTGGTAGAGGTGTGCGCCATTGAAGATCAAATGGGTAATCAAGTTTTTCTAATACTGCTTGCGCGCTTCGATAATGCCCCTCGCTATTGAGATGCAGACGATCTGTTGCCAGAAAACGCAGATCAGATAGAAAGCCTTCTTCATTGGCATCGGCGACAATTGCACCAACTTCAGCTGCTACCGCTCGCACATTGCGATTGAATTCACCAAAGCGTTCTTGCCAAAGTTGAGCAGTCTTTCCATTTGAGTCACTAGTCTTTTCTAGAACTGTGAATAAGAGAATCGTCGCACCACTTTTTGCAATTTTGCGAACCGTATCCGCATACATCGTCAGAATCTGAGAGGATTTGTAATTTGGCCGAAGTACATCATTAGCGCCGGCATGAAAGGAAATTAAAGTCTCTGGTCCAGTGACAAAATCAAGCGCTCTAGGAACTTGATCCGCAACTACTTGATGAAGTAACTTTCCTCTGATCGCAAAATTCGAGTAAGTAAAGTCCGAATTTTCGCCTGCAAAGACATCGGCAATACGATCTGCCCAACCGCGATAGTGCCCATCAACAATGTCATCGCTCATTCCCTCAGTAAAGGAATCACCTAGAGCAAGAAATCGTGAGAAGCGCATTATTTTCTACGTTGTTCGTCAATCCAGAACAAGGAGATAGAAGTTGCAACACTTGCATTGAGTGATTCAGTTGCATTTCGCATCGGAATCGAAACCACAATGTCACACTTTTCACTCACGAGTCGAGAGAGTCCTTTGCCTTCGCTGCCAACCACAATCATGATGCTCTCTGAGGCAATTTTTAAATCAGAAATGGTCTCCTTTGATTCGCCATCTAGACCAATGACAAAACAGCCACCCTTTTTCGCTTCATCAATTGTGCGCGAAAGATTAGTGACTTGGCCAATTGGCATACGTGCGGCAGCCCCAGCTGAACTCTTCCAGGCCGATGCAGTCATAGCTGCGGCCCGGCGTTCGGTAATGATCACGCCATCAACTCCAAAAGCGGCGGCGCTACGGACTACTGCACCTAAGTTGCGCGGATCAGTAACTCCATCGAGTGCCACAATGAGTTTAGGATTTTTGGCACGGACCATAATCTCTTCAAAACTGGAATAGGCATAAGGCTTAATTGCAAGCAGGATTCCTTGCGAACTTCCCGAGAGGCCTTCGATTTCTGCGCGGTGTACTTCGCGAATCGGCAAGTGAAGATCGAGTGCTAATTTCAAACTCTCGGTAATTCGATCGTCGATGTCAACACCACGTGCCACGATTAATTCGGTAGAAGGAACTCCAGCACGAAGCGCTTCGACAACTGCATTGCGACCGGCAACTAATTCCCCGCCACCTTTAGGACGGACTGGCTTCTGACTGGGACGACGAGGCGCACCCTTCTTTGTGGCAGCAGCTTTGCGCTTTGCAGCTGCGTGATAGGGGCGATCTTCTGCTTTAGGTGTTGGACCCTTTGCTGACATGCGCTTCTTATTATTTCCACCACTTCCAGTGGTCGCACCCTTTTTGGATCCGCGAACTGCGCCACGTCGAGATGAATTACCGGCCATGAGTTACCCGATTTCTGTAGGTGAGATCGACCAACGTGGCCCTTGTGCTGTGTCTTCAATCAAAATTCCCAGTGCTGCTAGTCCATCGCGGATTGCGTCCGATGCAGCAAAATCTTTACGGTCGCGCGCAGCTTTGCGTTGTTCTAGTGCAAGTGCAATAACACCATCTAGCGCGTTATCATTCTTCTCTCTGCCGCCTTGAGCAAATGCTGAATCGAATGGATCGCAGCCCAAAATTGCGAGTGCGCCACGAATCTCACTTGCAGCGCTCTTGATCGACTTCTGATCTTGGCTAGTAATAGCGCTATTGCCCGCGCGAAGTGATTCAGAAATTAACGCTAATACTTCAGGCACTGCTAAATCATTATTAAATGCTGCAAGAACTGCGGGTGAAAGGCTTGGCTCAATCTCTTTGCCAAGGATTGATTGCGCATTGTTGAGGAATCCTTCAATCCGGCGAAAAGCAGTTGCGGATTCTTGTAGCGCATCAGGTGAGAACTCCAACATCGAGCGATAATGCGCACTTCCTAAATACCAGCGCAATTCAATGCCGCGCACACTTTTGAGCAACTCTTTGACTTGCAAGGTGTTGCCAAGTGACTTACTCATCTTCTCGCCCGATGTTGTGACCCATGCGTTGTGCATCCAAATTTTCGCAAAGCCGTAACCGGCTGCCTCTGATTGTGCAATTTCATTTTCATGATGTGGAAAAATCAAATCAAGACCGCCGCCATGAATATCAAAATCTTCCCCCAGATAGGCATGCGCCATTGCCGAACATTCCAGGTGCCAACCAGGACGACCAGGTCCCCATGGTGTTGGCCATGATGGTTCGCCCGGTTTGGCGCCTTTCCAGAGTGCAAAATCGCGTGGATCTTTCTTGAATTTCTCTTCTGCATCATCTGCGGGAAGTAAGTCATCTAATTTCTGGCGCGAAAGGGTGAGATAGGAAGTCAGCTTTCGCACTTCTAAATAGACATCACCATTGCCTGGTGCATACGCAGCGCCACGATCAATTAGTAGCGTCATCAATTCGATCATTTGAGTGATGTGCCCAGTGGCTCGCGGTTCGTAGGTTGGTGGCAGTACATTGAGCGCGGCATAACTGGCGGCAAACTCGCGCTCATACTTCATGGCAAGTGCCCACCAAGGCATCTTCTCGATCTCGCTCTTCTGCAAAATCTTGTCATCGATATCAGTGACGTTGCGAATGAAGGTCGTGTCAAAACCTGAATGTGTTAACCAGCGGCGCAGAATGTCGAAATTTACGCCACTTCGAATGTGGCCAATGTGAGGAAAAGATTGGACCGTGGCACCGCAGAGATAAATCGAAGCTTTGCCGGCTTTGAGTGGCTTGAAGGGTTCGGTGGTTCGCGAACGTGTGTTGTATAACTGCAGCGAACTCATGGCTTAAGTCTATCGGGCGTAAATCAAAGCCGATGCAATCGCCGCAATGCCTTCGCCGGTTCCAGTCAATCCCATGCCATCGGTTGTTGTAGCACTCACTGAAACGGGGACTCCGCCTAGAACCTTTGAGAGTGCGGCAATTACTTCTGCTCGACGGCTACCGATTTTTGGTCGATTTCCAATAATTTGTAGCGAAACATTCGAGATAGCAAAACCTGCCGCACTTACTTTACTTACTGCTTCGGTAAGAAGCTTCTCACCACTTACGCCGGCATATTCAGGGCGATCAACACCGAAGTTACTTCCGAGATCACCCAATTGCGCCGCCGCAAATAGCGCATCGCAAATTGCATGAGCTGCCACATCGCCATCGGAATGACCATCCATTCCGATTTCATTTGGCCAGAGCAGGGTGCCAAGCCATAGTTGGCGATCAACGCCTCCAAATTTATGCGCATCAACGCCAACTCCAGTGCGAAGAGTCTTGCTACCAGTGAGGAAATAAAGTGCCTGATGCAAATCATTCGGTGTTGTAATTTTTAGCGCACGCTCTTCGCCACTTACAGTTTTCACCTTAACGCCCATTGCTTCAACGAGGGCTGCATCATCTGTCGCTGTTGCTCCATCTTTATGAGCAGCAAGCAGAGTTGCAAAAGAGAATCCTTGTGGTGTTTGTACCTTTGCAAGTGAGGAGCGATCAGGTGTTGATTGCACAAAACCATCGCTGGAAATAACTTTGACGGTATCAACTTCTGGCAGGACGGGAATTACGCATTTCTCACCAGATGCTAAAGCTGACAATACCGAGCGCGCTAAATCTGATGAGGCAAGTGCACGCGCTGCATCATGGACAAGAACGAATTCCGTCTCATGTGAAATTGCCTTGACTGCGATTGCAATACTTTCGCTGCGCGTCTTGCCGCCGGTGACAACTGTGATGTCACTACCAACCAACTCTCGAATCTGATCTTCAAATCCAGCCGGTGCGGTAATGAAAATTTCATCGACAACTGGCGCGAGCGCTGCCACGGCATGTTCGATCAGTGTGCGATCAAGTAATTGAATGAGCGCCTTAGGAATTTCTGCGCCAAATCGTTCGCCACTGCCTGCTGCGGCGATGATGGCGGCGGTGCGCCCAGACATGGGAGGAGTTAGCTTGCCTTAGGAGGCAAGTACTTCATCAAGAATGACGGCAGCTTTTGTTTCGTCAGTGCGCTCAGCCAGAGCAAGTTCAGAAATCAGAATCTGCTTTGCCTTTGCCAACATACGCTTCTCGCCAGCTGAAAGACCGCGATCGAGATCGCGACGATAAAGATCGCGAACAACTTCTGCCACCTTGATGACATCACCTGATGCAAGCTTCTCTAAATTTGCTTTGTAACGACGTGACCAGTTGGTTGGCTCTTCGGTGTATGGCTGGCGAAGTACGCCAAATACCCGATCGAGGCCGGCGCTATCAACAACATCGCGCACGCCTACAAGATCAACATTCTCTGCAGGTACGCGGACTGTGAGGTCGCCTTGGGCAACTTTAAGTACGAGGTAGGTCTTCTCTACGCCCTTGATAACGCGGGTTTCGATATCTTCAATGAGTGCTGCTCCGTGATGGGGATAAACAACGGTTTCGCCGACCTTAAATGACATGTAACGCCCTTCGGTAGGCCCTAAGGATACCAGCAATTTGTGGGCCAAACCACCCCCGTATTCAAGGCCAAATTAGCGCAGAATTTATGGCCTTAACTATCACGCGTGCGATACTTAGCCTCTTGACAATTTGAGGAGTTTTAAAATGCAACGCAAAGTGTTATCAAGTGCAATTGCATTAGTAATCGCCTTAACACTTACTGCATGTGGCCCCGGTTTTGATGCGCCAACGCGCAATACACGTCAATTAACAGATGGCATTGATACTGAAATAAAGAATGGCAACACTGACATCAGAATTAGAAATCTAGTTGTAGTAACTCAACCTGATGGTTCAGCTGTTTTAGTTGGCTCTATTATCAATAATGGAACAGTCGATGATGCACTGCTCCGTGTCACAATCGGCGGCGTTCCTGCAACAATCACCGCAGCAAACATCACGATGAAGCAAAATGATGTGCTCCGTTTTGAAGGTGATTCATCTAATGCCAAAGCAGTTTCTGAGGGCTTGAATCTTGCCGCTGGAACTAACACTCCAGTCTCACTATTTTTCGGCGCCGCTGGTGCCGCAAATGTAAATGCCGTTGTGCGCAGCGCAGATGGCATCTACGCCAACATCACCAAGTAAAGGTTACTGACTCTCCATCTTGTAGCCCAAGCCGCGAATCGTTTGAATGAGCTTTGGTTCAGCAGGATCGGCTTCGATCTTTGCTCGCAAGCGCTTGATGTGAACATCCAGAGTTTTGGTATCGCCAACATAATCGCTACCCCACACGCGATCGATTAATTGCATTCGAGTCAGAACGCGATCGACATTGCGCATGAGAAATTCCAATAATTCAAATTCCTTCAGTGGAAGTGAGAGAGTTTTGCCTTCCAAGGTTGCAATATGTCGCTCAACATCTAGCCGAAGATTTCCAACCTCGATTGAACTTCCTTCGAATTTCTCATCAGTACTTGATCCACGGCGAAGGACTGCATTAATTCGAGCAATTAATTCCCGAGAGGAATATGGCTTAGTTACATAGTCATCTGCACCAAGTTCAAGTCCCACGACGGTATCGATTTCAGAATCTTTGGCAGTAAGCATAATTATCGGGACTTCAGACTTGGTTCTGATCTGACGACAAACTTCAGTGCCGCTAATACCTGGCAACATCAAATCAAGGAGTATGAGGTCGGCACCATTTCGTTCAAAGTCATTGATTCCATCTTGACCATTCGCTGCCACGTCAACTTCAAATCCTTCTTTGCGGAGAAGGAACGAAATTGCTTCTGAGAAAGATGCTTCATCTTCCACAACTAATATTCTTGTCATTTAGCTTCCTCTATTTTGTTTGCTAGTTCTCTAACCGGTAGCTTGATATTGAAAGTACTTCCTACTCCAGGTGAGCTCCACACTGAAACCGTTCCACCGTGATTGAGCGCAACATGCTTCACGATCGAAAGGCCCAATCCGGTGCCACCTGTTTCCCGAGAACGCGCTGGATCTACCCGGTAAAAACGTTCAAAGATTCGCTCTGTATCTTTCTCATCGATTCCAATTCCTTGATCAATCACAGAAATTTCAAGAATTCCATCGACCACAACAGTGTTAATTGTGACCTTTGTCTTGTTGGCACTGTAATTAATCGCATTCTCCAGCAAGTTATGAATAGCCATAACTAATTGCTTTCGATCTCCATCAACACTTGCGTGAACTAATGGTCCCCGAAGTAATTCAATTTCTCGAGTCTCGGCGCTAAATTGCGCCTGATGAATTGCAGAGGCAATAACATCATCAACATCGACGACTAATGCATCAAGTAGTGGGTCTGCATCTTGTAGCCGAGAAAGATTAATAATCTCTTGAACTAAATCACTAAGGCGCTTGGCTTCTATCTGCATGCGGCCTGCAAATCGAGCCACATCTTCTGGACTGGTGCTAGCTTCCAGGACTGCCTCACTGAGAATTGAAAGTGCGCCAATAGGTGTCTTTAATTCATGTGAAATATTTGCAACGAAGTCACGACGTACCGCATCGATGCGAGCTGCTTCGCTCTCATCTCGAAACAATCCAAGCAGCAGCCCTTGATCACCAAATGGGGTGACGTTGACTGAAAGCAACCTTGTGCCTTGGCCAATTGGACCAAGGGGAACTTCTACTCGACCTGATTGTGCAATTTTTGTTCGCCGCACAACTCGAATTAGCGCAAGAAGTTCTTCGCCTACAATTTTCTGATCGCGAATAATTCCAAGATTTTGTGCCGCTTTTGAAAAATAAACTGGGACATCTCCTGGGGCAAAAAGAACACTTGCTAAATCCATAGCATCTAATAACTCGCGGACTTGTGATGAGATCTCATCTGTATGCGAGTATGCCTCGACTTGAATTTTGGATTTGCCCCATGCCACAGCCCAATCGTAGAGAGTCTGAGCCACTCCAGTACTCCCTATGCTCCTTTCCCGGCTGGATTAACCTCGTGTTCACGCATTGGCAAGAAATTGTTCACAAAGCCTCACCGCTGCAGGGCTCATCTCCTACTACCCTTCCTCTATGAGAGATTCTTTCCACGAAGATCTAGACGCCATGAATTTAACGTTAATTCAAATGACGCAGATGGTCGGTACCGCGATGGAAAGCGCCACTACCGCCCTGCTTACTGCCGACTTGGCACTAGCCGAAGAAGTCATCGCACAAGATGACCGCATTGATACAACGCAACATGATCTTGATGCAAAGACTCTCGACACTATGGCAAGACAACAACCAGTTGCTAGTGATCTTCGAATTTTAGTGACATCGCTACGAATGAGTGCGGACTTAGAGCGTATGGGCGATTTGTGCCACCACATCGCTCGCACTGCTCGCATGCGTTATCCAGCAAGCGCGGTTCCACCAGAGTTAGCTGCAACTATTCAGGGCATGGGAAATTCCGCTAAGGCGATTATTGAAAAGCTAGGAAGAGTTCTTGAAACTCGGGATGTAAAGCTTGCACTTGAAGTTGAGCGTGATGATGATGAAATGGACGCGCTGCACCGCCAGCTATTTATGATTCTGCTCGCCGATGATTGGTCGCATGGAATTGAAACTGCAATCGACATGACACTCATTGGCCGCTATTACGAACGATGCGCAGACCATGCAGTATCGATTGCCCGCCGCGTTTATTTCCTTGTCACCGGCGAATATGCGCCAGCTTTAAATAACTAAGCCTTTCCTTGATTTGCCACTGCAGTAATTGCAGCTTGAGCCGCGGTTGGATCTAAATATTCTCCACCTTTTTTAATCGGTTCGAAATCTTCATCAAACTCATAAAGCAGTGGAATTCCAGTTGGGATATTCACCTCTGCAATCTCTGCATCAGAGATGCAATCGATGTGTTTCACAATCGCGCGAATTGAATTTCCATGTGCAACTACAAGAACAGTCTTTCCGGTCCGCATGTCTACGGCGATGTCACCAAGAAGATATGGAAGCAAGCGATCTACAACATCTTTGAGGCATTCACTCTTTGGGGCAACGCCATCAATATCTGCATAGCGTGGATCATTGCTTTGGGAGTAAGGATCATCGTCAGAGATTGGTGGCGGTGGAACATCAAAGGAGCGGCGCCATAATTTGAATTGCGCTTCACCATATTCGGCCAGAGTCTGCGCCTTATCTTTTCCTTGGAGTGCACCGTAGTGGCGTTCATTGAGGCGCCATGATCTGCGTACCGGAATCCAAGCTCTATCGCAGCCATCGAGTGCAAGTTGAGAAGTATGAATTGCACGGCGCAGAAGTGATGTGTGAACAAAGTCAGGCAACAGGCCGCGCTTAGCAATAAGTGATCCCGCATTGCTAGCTTCTGTAACGCCTTTGGCAGAAAGTGGAACATCTACCCATCCAGTAAAGAGATTCTTTGCATTCCATTCACTCTCGCCATGGCGCAAGAGAATCAGCCGGTAACTAACCATGCGTTAATCTTCCCACACTAGAACTAGAGCAGGTGCTCAAAACCTTGCAGATTTGCCAATGACTCCCCGCGTGATACTCGCCAAGCCCATTCACGACGAATCGCAGAGGTGAAGCCAAGTTCGAGCAATGAATTAAATGATGAATCTGAATATTCCAATACTGTGCCAATAATGCGATCAATTTCGCGGTCTGTGACTGCAGCAAGTGGCAGACGACCAACAAGATAGATGTCGCCATCGCTATTGATTGCAAAAGCTACGCCACGCATTGCTGTGTTTTTGCGCAGGCACCACTCATGAACGCCAGCAGCATTCTCATCTGGCCTGCGAATTACAAAGGCATTGATGCTTAATGAGTGGTCACCAACAATGAGGGCTAGATGAGTTTGAAGTTTCTTCTCGCCAGGTAGTGTGATCAGAAAGGTATTCTCATCTTTGCGTTCAAAATCCAGTGCATGCGAATCGAGGAATTCCTCAATAATGACGCGAGGATCGATGGCAGCCATTTAACTACTGACGCTGGAGCGCTGTGCTTGTCCTGAGAGAATACGATCGTAAATATCTAGTGTGCCTCGTGCAGTTGTTTCCCAACCAAAGTGCGATGCATGTTCGATAGCACCCATAGAGAGCAATACTCGACGTTGTGGTTCGGTAAGTAAGCGAGAAATGACAGATGACCAGGCACGTGGATCGTGGCCATCGACTAATACACCGGAAATTCCATCAGCAACTGCGGTACGAAGTCCACCGACAGCGGTTGCGACAACTGGAGTTCCACACGCTTGTGCTTCAAGTGCAACAAGTCCGAAGCTCTCTGAATAACTTGGTACACAGACTAAATCTGAGAGGCGATACCACTGTGGTAATTCTTCGCGGCTTACTGGTGGCAAGAAAGTAACAATCTCAGAGATATCTAACCAACTTACTAACTCTTTCATCCGTTCCACTTCGGCAGTGTTGCTACCTGATGCCCCACCAATAATGAAGATTTTCAATTTTGCACGCAAGTGTGGTGAGTGCTGCAACATCTGTGCTGTTGCTTGAATCAGAAGTTCTGGGCCTTTATGTGGCTGAATTCGCCCAACGAATGTGAGCACTGATGCATCTGCAGCAATTCCTAAATCTTGACGGGCCCTGGCTCGACCAGATCCCGGTGTGAAATTTGAAAGATCTACGCCAGGTGAAACAACATGAACGATGTCGGGGCAGGCTTCATAGAGCGAGACCAAACTCGCAGCTTCGGCATCAGTATTTGCGATCAGTGCAGCAGCTGCGGCGACAATCTGAGTCTCACCTTGCACTCGAATTGGTGGCTCTGGCGTTTCACCTTCGGCAAGGTTGAGGTTCTTCACTCGCGCCATCGTATGCATCGTGTGAACCAATGGCAGAGCGGTATTTCCTTTGCCCATTGCACCGAGTGCGACTTTGCCGCTGATCCAATAATGAGAATGAATTAGGTCATAGCGCTGCTTTGCAAGAGCTGCCTTGAATTCTTCGGCTAATGCGGGAATTAACTCTGGCAAACGCTCTTTAGTAATTCCGTCAGCAAGGCCACTTCCCAAGTGATGAACTTGCACGTTGGGTGCGAATTCAACAACATCTGGCAGATCGGGATTGGCTCGGCGTGTGAAAATATCTACCGTTACGCCCATTGCAGCCATGCGCTTTGCGCTCTCTGCAACATAAATATTCATACCGCCAGCATCACCGATACCTGCTTGTTCAAGTGGTGATGTGTGCACCATTAATGTGGCAATGCGGCCGTTCATGTCGTAAGTCTATTGCGTCATTCCAAAAGCAGAAAGTTGAGATTTACTCTACGCGCGGAAGAGTGGCCCAGGTATACGCCTGAATCGGAAAGCCATCGCGTGAAATATCTGTAGATGTGAAGAGTTCACCATGGACTAATCCGTAGAGGCGCTCACCTGCACCAATTTCATGAGCTGACGGAGCAACATAACCACGATCTAAAACTAATTGAATTTTCGGTCCATCGAATCTTCCTAACCAACCAGCAGTTGTTCCTTCGCTATGAGAAATCATTACCTCTAATACATTGTTTGGTCGAACACTCCAGAAGCCTGTTTCAGATGGCCCTGCTGAAGTGCGATTTCCTTCGCTATCGATAATCCATGACCGTGAGAAGTAGGTAAGAAAGGGACGTCCATCGTGGCTAAAAACAATTTCTTGTTCGTACTCAAAACTTTCAGTATCGGGATAGTCGCCACGACCTTTGCCGCCCCACATGCCAACTAACCATGCAAGTGGATTGAGATCTGGATGTAAGCCTTCTGGAATTGTGAAAACCATTTATCTTCTTACCTATTGCCCTTTCGAAGTGTGCTTACGCCATAAATAATGAGAAAAATTCCGATGCCAATTGCAGCAAGTGCCAGCAAGATCGAAGTGAATAACTCCACTTGCTAAGGATACCTACGCAGGAACTATTACCTCTTGGATGGCAGGGATGTTAGCGACAATTAATTCAGCCTCGGTTGGAGTATTTCGTTTAATAACGGCTAGTGCGATATTTCCCAACTCATGGTGGCGTGCAACGCTGCCCATGAAACCGACTCTCGCACCATCTCGCTCAACATCGCTTCCTGATGCAGGAACATCAACGACGCTGCCATCGAGGTGGAGCATCACTAAGCGACGTGGTGGATTTCCCAGATTGGCAATCTTTGCCACTGTCTCTTGCCCGCGATAGCAACCCTTGTTCATATGTACCGAGCCATTGAGAAATCCCAATTCATTAGGGATTGATTTGTGATCGGTATCTACACCCACTCGTGCTCGTCCGGATGCAATACGTTCGGCTTCTAGCGCCCACACTCCAACTTGTTGTGAAGTAAGTTGGAAAGTCTTTTTCATCTCTTCTACTTCGTTCTCAGGAACTAGCGCAAATGGACCACCTATGTCAGTAGCTTTTCCTGGGGCGCGCAAGATCACAAAATCATTAGCTATTTGAGGATTCACATCGAGCATAAATTTCATCTTTGTTAAATAGGCAAGGAGTGGTTCGGCATAGCCAGGATCTAAAACAAGAAAGGAAATTTCGCCATCATCGACCAGGTTAAATTGATATTCGATGTGGCCTTGTGGATCAAGGACTAGCGCGCTAATCCACTGACCTGGTGCCAAATTTTCAAGAAATTGCGTAGTGAGCGAGTGGAGCCAAGTCAGGCGATCCTTTCCACTGATCGAAAGTATTTCCAGATGAGATAAATCAGCCCAACCAGTTCCGGAAAGGAGTGCTCGTTGTTCTTTTACTGGATCACCAAAATGCCAGATGGCACCTTTATCGGGGCCAGTTTCAACCAGTGCGTACTCCACGCGATAAATCTAGTCCTCTGGAGTAGTACATGCAGCACAGGTGCCATACACGGCAAAGTGCGTTACATCAGTCTTAAAGCCATATTCATCAGCAAGGGCATTCACAAATTGCGCTGCTACATCGATTGGAGCATCGGCTGCAGATCCGCAGACACCGCAGACCAGGTGAAGATGAGTGAGCTCCTCGGCTGCATGATACGTAGCGCCGCCATGACCTAAGTGAGTATGGAGAACTAATCCCACATTCTCGAGTGTTTCTAAATTGCGATAAACAGTAGAGAGATTTATTCCTGGATGAGTTTCGCGCACCTTTGCTGCAACTTCTTCAGGTGTTGCATGTCCTAAAGAGCGCACTGCGGAAAGTACTAATTCGCGCTGAGGTGTGAGGCGCAAGCCCTTATCGCGTAATTCATGTTGATCGGCCATGTGGCAACCTTACTTAATCTTTGATTTCAATAATGAGATCTATCGGTGTGCCCTGCTGAGCTTGCACCTTCACTTCCTCTCGCGCACCTGCTGCAAGGACTACAACAGTCCAAGCACCAGGTGCGGCGAAGAAGCGGAACTGACCCTGCGCATTAGTAGGAACTTCGGCGGTGAACTCTCCAGCAGAATCGAGCAAGCGAACGTAGGCATTAGTGACAGGTGCACCATTTGCCACGCTGTCATTTACTCCTGCACGCAGAACTGCACCCTGAATAATGCTCTGGGATGCAACATCAACGCCTGCTAGATCTGGTCCCCCTGGAGTCGCACCGCAAGTTCGCATTATGCGCCGAGTGCTACAGGAACGCCGACGAGTGAACCGTATTCTGTCCATGAACCGTCGTAGTTCTTAACATTTTTTACTTCAAGCAACTCGTGAAGAACGAACCAGGAGAATGCAGAACGCTCACCAATGCGGCAATAAGCAATTGTGTCCTTCGCAAGATCCACTCCTGCGCCAACATAAAGTGCCTTCAACTCATCATCTGATTTGAAAGTGCCATCTTCATTTGCAGCCTTGGACCACGGAATGTTCTTGGCAGTTGGAATGTGGCCCTTAATCTGGCCACTTTCTTGTGGCAAGTGAGCCGGAGCTGCTAATTCACCAGAGAATTCTTGTGGTGAGCGAACATCGACGATATTTGATTTACCGATTTCTGCAATGACTTCATCGCGAAAGGCGCGAATTGAATTATCGCGATCTTTAGCAACATAGCGAGTAGCAGTACGGCTTGGCACTGCAGTCACAAGTGGACGAGCATCCAGCTCCCACCGCTTGCGTCCACCATCAAGTAGGCGAACATCTTGGTGACCATAAACCTTGAAATACCAGAATGCATAAGTAGCAAACCAGTTGTTATTACCACCATAAAGAATGACTGTGGTGTCATTGGAAATACCAAACTTCGACAGCAGCGCTTCGAACTTATCTTTCGAGATGAGATCGCGAATGAGTCCATCTTGGAGATCATCGCGCCAGTGAAAGCGAATCGCATTTTCAATGTGGCCGATGTCGTAGAGAGTGGTGTCTTCATCAACTTCGATAATTGCAACACTCTTATTATTGATATTTTCAGCAACCCAATCAGCTGAAACAAGTGAAGTCTTACGTGTCATGTGTGAAACCTTTCGTTAATTAGCGAGTACGAAGACGCAGGGCAATGAGATAGATCTCGCAGCCCAGGCAGAAGTTAAAAGCGGCATTGAGAAAGGCGGCGAAGAGTGCACCGCCAACTGCGACAGTGAAGAGAGCGCTTGAACCAAGAATTGCTCCCAAGAGGCCCGCAAGTGCAAAAGCTAAACCAATTTTCTGTGCAAACTGTGGTGGACGAACATCTTCCAACTCAGGCTTGCCTTTGAGTAGTGGCTTTACTGCATTTCGGAAAATTGCGGCATACGGCGTGAACTGTGGACCTTTAAATGCACCGATAGCAAAGACAATCGCTTGTAGACCAATCACGATTGCTGAGTGAGTAACTAGCGCTGTTGCCAACACGAGTGTTGTGAGTACTGCGGAAAAGCGTGGACCGCGTGAATCGATCACGGTGGGCGAAGATATATTTCGAGAAATTACTTGAGTCATTCTGTTCCTTTGTAAAAGTAGTTATGGATGTGAAAGTTTTTTAAAAGAACTTCACATACGACATAACGAGCCAGCTAAGCGGCCGAAATCTAAAACGCGGCGCTTAGTGAAGAAACTTGGCTCAATGTGGAACACGGTTGAATTCTAAATTAGCCAGTGCTTTCTACCTAATTGCGAGTAATTCGCAGGAGTTATTGCACTTGAGCCAGGGATTTGAGGACTTGCTCACGCTTAGGAGCGCCCACTGCGCGGCCAACTTCGACTCCTGCTCTATTGAGAATCAGGGTCGTAGGTGTCGAGCGAATATCGAGTTCGCGCACTAGTTCTAAATTTGATTCCGCATCTAAATGAATATGCGCAACATCTGGTAATTGTGAAGTGATGTCTTCCAACAATGATCGGGTGGCGCGGCATGGGGCACAGAAGACTGTTGAGAATTGCAGCAGCGTCACTCGCGAGCCCAGTGGTGCGCCGAGTTGGGCTGCGGTAAGAGCGCCTTTTCCGGCGCCAGATTTCGTGCGAATTCGCCCCCGAGAGCTCTTATGCCAGAAGCCGTACGCGCTAGCGAGTGCCAACACGATCACGATTGGAGCAAGTGATTTCACACCGCTATCCTTACCTAATTATCGCCACCTGACAAAGCGGTCAGATTTGGCAGATTAATCCGCAGGAGAAAAAAGTGGCTCGCGTACTTTTACTCACTAACACTCTTGGTGCTAGCGCTGAAGTCCTACCTGCACTCGGTTTGCTTCAACATCAAGTTCGCATTCTTCCTGCAGAGGCAAGTGTGCTGGTTGATGTCCCAGAAGTTGATGTCGTACTTCTTGATGCACGTCGCGATCTTCCTGGTGCGAAGTCCCTTACAAAATTGATGAACACAACTGGCATTAGTGCGCCAATTATCATCATTACAACTGAGGGTGGCCTCTCTGCGATGACTGCAGATTGGCAAGTCTCCGATGTGATACTTGATACTGCTGGACCCGCCGAAGTTGAAGCGCGAATTCGCATCGCACTTGGCGAACACCTTGCCGCTACTAGCGCTGCCAACCCAAGTGCTGGTGAAATTCGCACCGGTGACATTGTCATTGATGAGGCTTCTTACACAGCAAAACTTAAAGGCGTCACACTCGATCTGACTTTTAAAGAATTTGAGCTATTGAAATTCTTTGCACAACATCCTGGGCGGGTTTTCACTCGCGCTCAATTGCTCCAGGAGATTTGGGGTTACGACTACTTCGGTGGAACTCGCACTGTTGACGTTCATATCCGTCGCTTGCGCGCCAAGTTAGGTGCAGAATTTGAATCCATCATCGGCACTGTGCGCAATGTTGGTTATCGCTTTACGCTCTCTAAAATTTAAGTTTTACTCGACGCTAAAGGTAAAAAGCGCCTCAACATAATGCTCGCCAACAATTCCTAATTTAGCTGCATCACTAGGTGCGCTCATGGGTTGTAGCGAAACTGAATCATTATCTTCGGTGTTTACTCCCCACCAAGGTGCATCGCTTTCAATATCAATCCGCGCTGCATTTCCCCAGACAATTGCTGGAACGCCAGAAATTTCAGTGAATTGATCATCCCAAGGTCCGCCCGTTGGTGAAATTAATTTTCCACCACTTGCAAGATCTAACGGAATTTTCTCATCATCGCGCGCCAGCATCTTCTTTGCAGTAAAGATCACTTCAGCAGAATCGCCTTGATCGAGGTCGCGATTGAACCAAGGATGTAAACCCAGCCAAGCTGGAAGTTCGCAATTACCTGCGTCGTACTCAATGCTCCAGCGAATTGCATCGTCGAGTACTTCAATGGTCTGTTCGATACTTGCACCTTGATAGGGCTTAGGTAATTCCAAACGTGAGCGACCAGGGCCTACCTCTTGCCATGATGCGGTGTAACCAAAACCAAGTGCGGCATGTGGTGGATAGAGCGTTTGTGGCAGAGTAAAAGTCTTGCCACTGGCATCTGCAATTTCACCTTCGCTAATTCGACCAGTCCATGGCGCCATTGCAAACCAGCCATAACTTGCCAGGTCACCGCGAAATGGCGTTGCAAATTGCATGTCACGCCAAGTCAGAGATGCAATGCGCGCGCCTTGATCTAAATCAATTGCTACTTGAAAATCAGCATCATCGATAAATTGCATGAGTTAGCCCGCCATTGCGGTAGAAATTTCGGCAGCAGTTGGAGGTTGTGCGCCACTGCGACTACATGTGATTGCGGCAGCCACTGCTGCGCGATCAAGAACGGATTTAAGTTTGTCACCGCTAATTGCGAGAACACCACTTTCTACAATCGCTTCAACAAGAACCGCACCGACTGTGTCCCCGGCACCGACTGTGTCTACAACAACGGTCTTGCGCGCTGATACTTCAATCATTTCATCACTTGTTACGCCAATAATTCCTGCATCACCTTGAGTGATAACAACAAGTGCCACACCTTCACTTATCCAGCGTTGGGCCAGAGCAACTGGTGAAATATCGGGATAGAGCCAGAGCGCATCTTCATCGCTGAGTTTTACGACAGTGGAAATTGCGACCCATTTTTCAACAGCTGCAACATAGAGATCGTGATCGCTGATAACGGCAGAGCGAATGTTGGGATCAAAGACAATTGGTGCGAAATCTGCCACCCCAAGTGCCCATTCATGGAGAATTCCAGCAGCTGGTTCAATCGCAGTAACGAGTGTTCCGATGTGTAATAACGATGGCTTTAATTGCTGCGCACTAGGTAACCAGGAATGTGCAAAATCAAAGGTTGCAGTGCCATCAATTACGAACTCGTAAGTGGCACTTCCATCAGCAGCCAGGCTCACTTTCGCGGTGCACGTTGGCTTAGTGCTTGCGTAGGAAAGGGAGAGCCCGACACCTGCTTTCTCTAATTCACTCCGTGCAGATTGCCCAAAGTCATCAGATGAAATTCCATCGATAAATTCAACACCTACGCCAAGTTTTGCCAACGCTTTCGCGGTATTTGCAGGACCGCCACCAACAATTGCTTGAACTTTTCCGGCACTATCTGGAATCAAATCGATGAGGACTTCACCGCAGACCCAAATGCTCACGCAAGCTCTCCCTTGCGTGCTAAAAATTCAGCAATAACTTCAACACCGAGTAAATGATCTTCAACTTGTGGCAAGCCACTAATGAGAAGAATTCCAGCAAGGCCAAGGCCTTTTACATTGAGCGGTATTGCGCCACCATGAATTGCATAAAGCTCTTCGGCAACGCCATGTTTTTCATACCAATCAAAACCTTGCTCTTCGGCATTGACTCGTTCGAACATTGTTGAATTTCCAGTTTTGAGAACAACCGCTGCTTTGCGACCAATCCACCAATCATTCTCAGGTTTAGAACCAGGAAGTGAAGCGTGAAAGACAATCCACTCTTTGAGTCGTACTTCAATTGCAATCGGTAGCTCGCGTTCGCGTCCAAAATTCAGCGCGATCTCGCCAATTTCAATTGCTTCAAGATTTGTTAGCGAAAGTAATTGCAGAGTCTGTGCTTCGCGAGATAACTCACTCGATGTGAAGCCACCTGTCGTTTCAACCATGGCTACATCTTGCCCTATCTTTATCCCATGTTAACTCTCCCGAAAACCTCGCTCGTGGTTCATCCCCTCTGCCTCGGCGGAAATGTATTTGGCTGGAGCGCAGATGAGGCGCAATCCTTCCAAGTCCTCGATGCCTACTTCGATAACGCTGGTAATTTCATCGACACCGCAGATGTCTACTCCGAATGGAAAGATGGCAATGTCGGAGGCGAGAGCGAAACGATCATTGGCAAGTGGCAGAAAGCGCGCAAAAACCGAGAAAAGATTGTGATCGCCACAAAGGTGAGCATGCTCTCCACCCGAAAAGGGCTCTCCGCAGCCAACATTACAGCAGCTTGCGATGACTCGTTGCGCCGGCTACAGAGTGATTACATTGATATTTACTACGCACATGTCGATGACCCAGATGTGCCACAGGAAGAGACTCTCGCTGCATTTAATGAGTTAGTACTTGCCGGAAAAGTCCGATACATCGCCGCATCACAACATAAGCCAGATCGCTTGCGCAGTGCGTTAGAGATTTCCAAACGCGAAAACTATGCAAGTTACATCGGCTTGCAAGATCACTACAACCTCATGGAGCGCACAGCCTATGAAGGTGGCCAATCCGAAGTCGTCGGAGAATTTGGTATTTCGATGCTCCCCTTCTTCTCACTTGCTCGCGGTTTTCTCTCCGGCAAATATCGCAAAGGCGAGAGTGTGGAATCGGTGCGTTCAGGCGGTGTTGCGGCTTATCAAAACGATAAGGGCTGGGCAGTTATTGCAGCCCTCGATGAAATCGCAAATGATATTGGTTGCTCAATCTCTGCAGTTGCACTGGCTTGGCTTCGTGCCCAACCACATGTTTCGACACCACTTGCTAGTGCTCGTACAGTCGAACAAGTTCGCGAAATTACTCAGGTGATTGATTTATCAAAAGATCAATTAAAAGTTCTCGACGAGATCACTGAGTAGTCGGGCCAACGCCCCAAGCATTTACTCCATCGCGCTCTACTACCCACGCTTCGTAACTAGCTAACTCTGGTTGGCTAAACCAGACCGCACCATCTTTTCCAGCAACCATCAGCGCTGTAGCAAGTGCATCTGCTATCGCACCATCTGGGCCCTTCACTGTTGCAGAGAGCCCGCCAATCGCGATAAGTCCGGTGTAAGGATCATGAATATGTGCGCCGCGTTCGTATGTTCCACTTGTTGCAATTGCGCCATCAAAGGTTTCAAAGACTTTTACAACTTCTAGTTTTTTCTCTGGATTCACAACACCTGTGGCCCATGGCTTTACTTCGCCATTTTCTAGCAGGCCACCGCGCATCGTGATATCTCCCGCGGCATTAATGGAGATGTGGCGCACGCCTTTTTCTTGCAAAATATCAGCACATTTATCGGCTGCCCAGCCTTTAACTAAACCAGATGGATCAAATCCGCCGGCAACTTCCCATGGATTGAATGCACCATCGGTGAGTTCGCGCGCGGTGTTACATAGGTTCCAGACTTCAATAACTTCAGCGCTGCAGGAGTCAATTTTTATCTCACCTCGGCGCAATTGCGAGATGACAGATGCTGGTTTATACGTGGAAAAAACTTCATCGACATGGTGCACAAAATCGCGCACTGGAATAAGGGCACTTTGTAGATCACTTTCATTGGCATCAGGGGAAGCGATGTCAATGAAAAGTATGGTTCCCCATACTTCTATCTCCTCTTGAATGCGTGCCATAGTTTGATGATGTCACAGACCAGCTTTGGCGAGCGCTCCTTGTAAGGACTTGTACCAGCCATAAGAGGTGTATGAAGCACCGGAAATGTTATTGATGCTGGAACTCTGTGCGGCCAAAGTCTCTTGGCGCAATTGTGGGAGAGAGTAATCGCTAAAACGTTGGCTGCGACCATTAGGTGATTGGAGCGCTTGCGCATCGACTATCTTTCCATCGCGGACTGTGATCTCTACTTGAACATTTCCGTAGCTTACGAATACTGATGGACCGGTAAATGTGCCGTTCGCAGTACTTTTCGCAGGTGCAGGAACAACAACTTTTGCCGGAGCAGGTGTTGAAGATTGAGTCTGTGTTGGTGTTGCAGATGGTGAGGCTTGAGTTGCAGTGTTCTGAGTTGTTGTAGTTGCCTTCGTTGAACTTTGGGCAGTTACTTTCTTAACAACTTTTTTCTTTGTTGTTGCTGGAGTTGCAGAAGTAGATGAAGCAGACGGTGCAGCACTTGCTGTTGTTGCAGCAGCACTACTTGTCGAACTCGCGGTTCCCCCACTAGTCGATCCGATTCCACTTGACATTCCTACAGCTTGTGATGAACCAAGTTGCGGTGGCGTGATCGCTAATACCGCGCCGAGGCCACTGATTGTGCCTCCCGCTATTAGCATCGCCCGCTTCATCTATTTCTCCTTCATTACCCGTTGTGGCAGACCCTCGACTACCTAACTGCGCTTACCTTCTCGCATCTACCTGAGAGGATCCTGAGCGCAGGCAGTGGCGGCGATAGGAGTTTGTGCGCCCTTACTCTGAGTGAAAAGCGAAGGCTTCGTCGTGGAAGCGGTTCTTTGGCACGCCTAATTCGCGGCAGGCGCTCTTTACGGTCTCTACTAGTGGTCCAGGGCCGCAGATGTAAACATCAGAGTCGGCAATACGTGGCAGCAGTTTCTGAAGCGACTTGGCATCCATGGGGTGGATTTTGCGCGAGCCGACAAGATAGTGAATTCGAATTGCTCCATCACTCTTTGCCGCTAAATAATCGAGCTCTTTCTGCAGAACTAAATCTTTCTCCTTCGATGCACGGTAAAGCACATCTACCTGCATCCCATTGCGAAACTCTTCAAGAATTGCACGAATTGGCGTAATGCCAACGCCACCACCGATGAGCACAGCATGCGGCCTCGAAGCACGCCCAGCAGTGAATGCGCCATAAGGGCCTTCGACAAATACTCGAGTTCCAGGTTGTAAATCAATTAATGAGCGTGAATGATCGCCTAAATCTTTCACAGTAATTCGCAGCAGATGTGGGGTTGGCGCAGCCGAGAGTGAATAGGGATGTGACATTAAGAAGTGGCTCTTGGCCAAGAAGCGCCATGCAAAGAATTGGCCGCCCTCTGCGGCAAGTGAATCGAGTTTGCGACCGCGCATAATTACCGAAACAACGCCGGGGCCTTCAACAACAACGCGATCAACTTTTAAGTTGTGGCGAATTGAGCGGCCGAGTGGAATTCCAATTCGCCAGATAATAATGCTGCCGGCCATGACGAGGTAGAGCGCAGTCCAGTAGGCGCGATACAACTTATGTTCAATAAACATCGGTCCGTTAAGGACTTGGTGCATAAAGGCCAGTGCAATCGCAAGGTAGGTGTAAACATGGATAATCCACCATGTTTCATAACTGAGTTTCGCCCGCGCCTTCTTATACGAAGTCACACCTGCCACAACCATCAAAATAAAGCCGCCAAGTGCTGGCCACATCCAGAGATACTGATGCATTAGGCGCCAGAGCTCGACTGCCAGTGAAATACGATCTTGTCCGGCGTAGCCAAAGACGACAAAGAGCACATGCGCGCCGACTAAATACAAGGACCACGGACCAAGCTTGCGATGCCATGTCACTAAGCGATCATGGCCAACACCCTTCTCGACCCACGGAATTCGCGCAACTAACATCACACCGACGATGGCGAAGTACGAACCGATCAGTGCAAAGAATCGCGAAACGGTGTCGACGATCGCATAGAACGTGGCGATGTCGCTATGTCGCATACTCACCACTTGTAGCGCGAGTGTGAAGCCAAGTCCCAAGCCAAGAATGAGCGATGCTGCATCGACGCCCCAGATTTTCGGGCGGGCCGGTGTATTCACATTCATTGACATAGGGCTAGCAAATCCCTTCTGGCTGAGAGTTTCATCAGCCTATCCTCCGCGGTGGCTATGAAGATCTGACCAGCGTAGGCAATAAGGTTGCCCCATGCGTGTTTTCATCACTGGCGGCGCTGGATTTATCGGCTCCCACTTATCCGATGCCCTTATCGCTCGAGGCGACTCAGTAACAATCCTCGACAACATGAGCACTGGCTCTGCCGCCAACATTGCACACCTGCAAGGCAAGATCGAGATCGTCACTGGTGATATTCGCGATGCCGCGCTCGTTGAAAAGTCCATGGCCAACGCCGATTTAGTTCTTCACATGGCCGCAGCCCTCGGTGTCAATACAATTTTGGAAAACCCCATCGAATCAGTTTCCACCAACTTCACCGGCAGCGAAGTTGTCTTAACTGCCGCAACTAAACTTAACAAGCGCATCGTCATCGCAAGTACCTCAGAGATCTACGGTAAGAACCCGAAACAACCACTTGCCGAAACCGATGATCGCGTTGTCGGCACGCCTCAGAAAATTCGCTGGACGTACTCCGATGCAAAAGCCCTCGAAGAAGCAATCGCTCATGCACTCTTTCTCTCCAAGCAACTTCCCGTCACAACTGTGCGCCTCTTTAACACCGTCGGGCCACGTCAAACCGGACGCTACGGAATGGTTGTCCCACGCTTTGTTGCTGCGGCGCTCAAGAACGAAGCTATCCAGGTTTATGGCGATGGCACGCAATCTCGTGTCTTCTGCCATGTGGCCGATGCAGTGGCTGCAATTCTCGCCCTCGCTGGTGAAACCAAAACAATTGGCGAGGTCTACAACGTCGGTGGTGTTGGCGAAAATAGCATCAACCAACTCGCAGAGGCTGTTATCAAAGAAACCAAATCACAATCAACTATCTCTCACATCAACTATTCAGATGCCTATCCAGCTGGTTTTGAAGATATGCAACGTCGCGTGCCAGATATCAGCAAGATTAAAGCCACTATTAATTGGGCCCCTCAGCGCGATTTAGCAACAATTATTCGTGACGTTGCCGCCGAGCAATCAAAGTAAGAGCTTTACAGTCCTTTAACTCCAGGCACTTTTCCAGTTGTATCAAATACATACGCTGCACTTGCCTTCACATCTGCCACATTCACGCTCTTATGCAACGTGACCACAATCGCTGCATCGTAATTTCCCTTAAGTGGTGCTGAATTCTCACCATGCCACTGACCAACTACTTCATCGTGCCACGCAACAATCGCACCCTCTGCCTTAAGCTGTGCAATCACTAACTCCGCTGGAGTCTCTCGGGTATCTGCAACATTTGGCTTATAAGCAACACCAATAACTAACACTTTCTTACCCTTGAGGGCTCCAATATCTCCAATAACTCGAGCCACTACATACTTTGGCATCTCTAAATTCACTTCATTCGCCCGTTCAATAAATGTCGCAGGCACACCCAACCCAGCAGATACATATGCCAAGTAAGAAGGATCAACCGGAATGCAATGTCCACCGACTCCGGCGCTGGGATTGAATTTCATAAAGCCATAAGGCTTCGTCGCCGCCGCATCCAAAGTCTCGTGCACGGAAATTCCCAGCGCATTTGTAATCTGCGCAAATTCATTAACTAGAGCAATGTTTACCTGGCGGAAAGTATTTTCAAATAACTTTGCCGCCTCTGCCACCTCTGGCGAGGAAACCTCCACCATGTTGGCACAGAAGCTCGAATAAAACTCCCGCACCTTTGCACTTGCCTCAGGTGTAAGACCCGCATAGAGACGCGGCGTATTGCTCTGATTAAATTTCTCATTACCTGGATCTACCCGTTCAGGTGATACCGCAAATAAATGGTCTAACTTCTTCTTTGAATACTTCTCGATAGTCGGCGCAATCAAATTCCGTACAGTCCCAGGAAAAGAGGTCGATTCATTAATAATCAACGCTGCAGAATCCAAATTCTCACCAATACTCTTACAAGCCGACTCCACAAAAGCTAGATCTGGTTTGCGCTCCTTATCCAGCGGCGTAGGCACTGCAATTACAACTACTTCTGCCCCACGAATATCCGGAGCGCCACTCGTTGCACGATACTTTCTGCTCTTGATCAAGCCTGCAAGCAGTGAACTCTCCACACCTTCAATGTGAGAATTGCCTGAATTTAATCGATCTACCAAAGTGTTATTCATGTCAAAGCCGGTGACTTTATGACCCTGTCCCGCAGCTGCTACTGCAATCGTGAGGCCAACATAACCTTGGCCGATAATAGAAACTTTCATTTTATTTCTTTAGGTAAATTTTCCGGTATGGATCCAAGCGATCCATCTGGGCCTCAGCTGCCGCGCGCTCTTCCGGCGAAATTTTGGTAGAGATGGTTATTAGCGTGTAGCCATCAAAGTAATCTGGATTAGCATTAACTATTTTACGTGCCAAATCCAAGGCAATTTCGTCTTGCTTATTTTGTCTAAACGTTTGGCTAGCCTGAGCGGCACGTTCAGAATCAAATGGCCACGAATTAATCGCCTTTACTGCGTTTTGTAAATTCCCAGCCTTCACAGCAGACAGCCATTTAGCGTCACTGCTAAATGGAGGAAGGGCAATCAGCAGTCCAATAATGAAACCAAGCATTCCAAGTAATACAACTATCGGTGAAGAGCTAGCTTGACGCCCAGCGGTACTTGCAACTTTTTTAGTTTTTTTGTTTGGACCTTGAGAAATTTCAGTTTCAGGCACAATTCTCACGTAAGCAATTATTGCCCCACCTAGGAGCCAGCCCCAAATTGCCAACCCTATTTGATTTATACTGACAATTGACTGTAATTGATATCCCGACCAAGCCACTACAAGTGCTACAAAAGTTGCATCATAGGCTCGAGAGCGTCGGATGACTTTGAATATCGAAAGGACAGTAAAGAATAGGATTGCAAGGTAAAAGAAGAAATAAATAAAACCATTTGTTGCTAACGCATCAATCAAAACATTATGAGCTGCGTTTGAAATGGTTGTTGGTCCAGGTAAGACTGTCGCAGCATGAAGTGAGCGATCACGCCGATACCAGTCACCGAAAGTGTCGTAACCAACTCCGAATAACGGATGGTCCTTTGCCATTTGAATACCTGCATGCCAATAAGCGCCGCGAAGTGATACAGATTTCTTATAGATCAACTCTACAAGTGGTCCTTTTTGTAAAGCACCTGCGAGGGCAAATAATCCAACTATTGCTACACCCACAGAGTATGTGAGAGTAAATACCTTGCCTTTTGTATACGCTCTAACCAGAAAGAATCCAACTATGGCTAAGCCAAAGGCGGTAACCACTAATCCTTGAATTGCATGTGAACGCTTAATTTCATACAAGCCCAAGATAAATCCAGGAACGACCCCTAACCGATATGCCATCGACTGACCCTTACGAAAAGCCAGTGCAAGAGCCGCGGTAATCGCTAAGCCTAAGAAAGCTGAGATAAAGTCTGGGTTACCAAATGTTCCAAGAATAGTTCGATAAGGATTAGTCCAAGGAATTGGGTCTTTACCCCAAAGAGCAATGGCGCAATAAACAATATTGAGGCTACCTGCTACGAGTAAAGCCCAAACAACATTACGTAAATTTCGATATTGCCTCAGTGTAATTGTGGCTAGGAAGATAATGGAGAGAGAAAGGTAGGTAAGAAATCCAGTCTGTCGTCCAGATTGTCCATAAAAGTTTTGAGTTAGAGGGGCCTTGCTAAACATCATAGAAAGCGCGCCCATTGCGAGAAGTCCAAGAACTGCAAGAAATACTAGGCGATGGTCGCGCCAGAGTAAGGAAATTTGGCCATGAAGTAACATACCAAGAGCGCTGAATGCAACAGCACTTATTGCTAATAACTTAGTCACGTTTACTGGGTCGCTAGTTCCGGTATACACAAACAACGTAACAAACGCTGCACCCATATAAAGAACTTTCGCTAAAGCATTCTCATCTGCCACTTTTTGCATAGGCGCAATACTACTTTCTCATCTGGCTTATTAAAGGCCGAAACCCGGCTCCCGCTTGCGCGAGAACCGGGTTTCGGTTCGAATCAGTTCAAGAACCTAATTGCTTAGGCCTTTACCTTCTTCTGGATCTTAACTACAAGCGCTGTAAGTGCAGTTAACTGCGCCTTCAAGCTTGCGATCAAGTCAGCAACCTGAGTTGCAAGGTCTGCTACTGCCTGAGCAGCATCTTGTGCAGCAGCGGTAGCAGCATCTGCTGATTCAGCAGCTGCGTTAGCAGCGTCTGTTGCAGCGTCAGCTGAAGCCTGTGCAGCATTAGCAGCTTCGATAGCAGCGGAACCTGATGAGCTAGATACTGTTGCAACAACAGTACGAGCGATCGCACCAGTGGTTGAACCAACAGCAGCTGCAGTTGTGTACTTCAAGGTAACAGTGCCTTCAGAAATTGGCATGAATACCTTGTAAGTAGCTACACCACTGATTGTACCTGTACCCGAAAGTCCACCATCTTGTGCAGAGGCAGATGTTAGGGTCGCGCCAGTTCCGTAGAACGCATAATCAGGAACCATACCTGTGCTTGAGAACACTGTGTAAGTGTCATCAGCAAGGATGAGACCAGCTGCGTCAACAGGTGTCACGGTGATGCTTGCAGCCTCACCTGGTGCGTAAGTTGCCTTATCAAAGGCAACAATCACATCAGAGAGTTGAGCAGTGCTTCCACCAACGCGGACTGATACAGCATTTGAAGTCTTACCAGTTGTATCTGTAGCAGATGTATTGGTAGTAACTGTCAAACTTGCAGAACCTGCAGCAACACCAGTTGCAGAGCATGTCCAGTAAGTAGTCGTGCTGTATGAAGCATCACAAGAACCATAACTATCGCTAATCGTTGCTGTCGATGCTGAAACCAATTTACCTGAAACACCAGACTTAATTTCTACACCCGCTGAATCGTATACGCGGAAGGAAACAACCTTAGTTTCCGTACGTTGTCCGATAACAGTCTTGGAAGCAGTTGCAACGATCTTATCGGCGGCGCCGTAGAAAGTTACTGTCTTAGTTGCAAGAACTGCACCTGAAGCTGCTTGAATTTGAATGGTGGTGACGCCAGATGTTCCATCTGGCCAGATACCAACGCTGTCTCCGTTACGTACCGCAATTAAACGGCCTGTACCAGATGTCAAGCTCAAGTTAGTAACCTTTTGGCTTGCAGCAGCAGCTGAAGCAAGAGTTCCTGGGCCTGTAACAATGTATGCGGTATACGACTCTGCAGTTACTGCTGAGCCGTTAGCATTCTTCAAAGCTACCGAAATAACTGCTTTAGGCGAGCAAGCTGACGCGCAAAGAGTCTTCGATGCTGTGACAACTTCATCTGTTGTAGATGTAATTGAGTCAGCTGTAGCAAGACCACCGATAACTACTGTTCCAGTCGTTGCAACTGTGTCAGTAACTGGGTTGGCCTTTACTGTGATTGTGACATCTTGTGCTGTGCTTACAGCAGTTCCGCCACCTGCACCTACTGCAGCAATTAAGCGAACCTTGTAATCACCAACAACAGTGGTACCTGAAACGCCACCATTCTTAGAGAGTCCAATGTTGAACTTTGCAGACACAACTCCTGGAGCTGTTGTCTTTGCCCAAACTAGTGCAATCTGAGTAGTGATTGACTCACCCTTGATAAGTTCAGTAGCAGAAGCTGCAGAAGTTGCAACCTTTGCGTTTGAAGTATCAGATACATACAGCAATGGAATTGCTGTAGATGTAGATGGTGCACTCATGAGATAAGCAGTAACTGTCATCGAGTCTGTCGATGTTGAGTCTGCCATGAACGCAAGAGTCACTGATGGAGAAGATGCCGTGATGGTATCTCCCGCAACAATGCTCGCTGTAGCTGCAGAGATAGTCAATGAGTCAGCTTGTGTACGTGCTTGTGAAGGCACAACAGACAAGAGACCAAAGCCCATCGCAGCAACAGCAACAAGCGCAATGCGCTTGATTGTTGTCTTTGTAGACATTTGTTTCCTTTCGATTGTCACAACCGAGACGTTCTCGATTGTGGCTGGTACGGCAAGCCGTACCGATCGATGCATCGCACGTGCTGATGCATCAAATTCCCCGCCGTGTATCCGGACGCGGCGAGGAAACTTAATTGGGGAGCGCTTCATTGTTAATTGCCTCCCTTACCTGCTCCGACGACATTGATCGCCTGAGCTAAAACTTCTGTCTTGCCGGAGTTGAGCAGCAGGCGCACTTGAATCGCCTTAGGGGCTGCTAGCAGGTCGTAACCTTGAGTATTAATCGGGATTGAGAAACTTGGGGAAGTCACCGAATCCACTCCAAGGATAACGGAGAGTAGGTATTGACCATTGGAAAGACGCTCGATTTCCTGCGAGATTCCGTTCAGAGTGACTGGGCTCCAGCTCCCATTCATGCCTACTGAGGCGTGAGCGATGTAGTTGGTGCCCGAACCATCGATGGTGATCGATTGGCCAATAAGGACGTTGGGGCCACCTGCCACTGTGGAGGTGGTGTAGTTGAGGACCATGCCTTCATCGGTCATGGTGGGAGTAAATCGCGCATTGCGAGCGCTGCCGACCTTGCCAGCAGCATCAGTGACTGAGAATCCGGTTGGAACGCCAGCGCTATCTAGACCAGCAAATACGGTGCGAGCGCTACGAACTGCAAAGCCACTGACCATGGCATCGGACTTCTTGGTCGCGATAGTCGCGATCGAAGTAGGTGATGCAACAGCAGAAGCAGCAGGTGCGGCTTGCGCAACTGAATTATCAGTACCGGCAACTGGGCCAGATACGATCTCACTCTGTGCAACAGGTGCGATCACTGCTTCATTGCCAGTCATGGAGTTGAAGCCAAGGAATGCGGTGACAACAAGAAGGAGTGAGAGAGCAACTTTGGAGGATTTCTTCGCAACCGCAGATGCCTTCTTATAAGAGGTAGAGAGAAGATCGAGTGCAGTAAGTCCGCGCTCTTCGTCGATGACGAGTTCGGCAAGGACTTTGCGAAGGGATGCGCGTGCGCGCGAAACAGTGTGGCGCACTGCAGATTCCTTGATACCAAGCTCGGCTGCGATCTCTTCAGTAGAGCGGCCTTCCATCTCCCACATAACAAGGGCTGCGCGCTCTGCAGGTGACAACATGGCAAGTGCTTGGCGAATAATCGCGGCATCTTCAGCGGCGCTGAGAACAGAGGCGTGATCGCCATCGTTCTGCCAGCTTGCTTCTACCTCAGCAGTTGCATCGTCCAAGAGAACGAGGTTGGGGCGACGTCCTTCCATGCGGAAGTAATCGATGCAGAGGTTTTCAATGGTGCGGTGGAGATAAGAGAGTGCGTGATCTTCAGACTCAAGCTCAGGGGCAGCGAGCATAAATTTGATCAGAGCATCTTGAGTGATTTCCTCAGCCTTGATCGAGTCTTTGAGTACGCGTGATGCATGGGCGAGTAGCTCAGAACGGTGCGTTGTGTAGAAAGCACCAAGCTCGGCGACAGTCCATGATGTTGGACCCGCTGGAGCCTTCTTCTTAATTGCCACTTTTATTGCCCTCATTCATAACCGGTTGTGATGCAGATGCGACCGTCGCCGCCTCTACTCACTTCTACGAATCCGAGGGTACTTTGTCGCGAGAGGCGGACAAATCGGACATTTCCTATGCTTTTACCACTTTATTACGTAGCAATCCCAGGCCTGCCATCTCAAGCTCAACCACATCCCCTGAAACGAGGACTTTGCCCTGCTCAGCGCCTGATCCATCGGCGCAGGTGCCCGATCCGAAGACTTCGCCCACCTGGAGCTCTTCATCCATGGAGGCATAGGCGATCATCTGCTCGAACTTCCAATGCATGCCGCTGGAGTTGGTCTGAGTCCAGAGCTCGCCATTGACGCTGCCCTTCATCGCCAAATCGTAGGGATTTTTAATCTCATCGGCGGTGACAATGACTGGACCGAGCACATGGGCTGCGATGAAATCTTTTCCCTTGGCTGGCCCAAGTCCTACTGACATTTCGAGTGCTTGGATATCGCGCGCAGAGAGATCGTTATAGATGGTGTAACCATAAATATGATCGCGCGCAGAGCCTTCGGAAATATTTGCGCCACCTTTGCCAATGATTGCGGCAAATTCAAATTCTAAATCTAGCTTCTCTGCATATTGTGGAAACTTTACTTCTTGATCGTGCGCACCGATGCTCGCAGCATTGCCCTTGTAATAAACCGGGCGCTTGTACCACTGCTCTGGAATTTCGCGGCCAAGTCGTGGATAGATATTTAATAAGTGTTGTTCAAATGCCATGAAATCGCGCAGTAGCGGCGGATTAGAAATCGCCGGCATGTGTGTCACTTCATCAGTTATGTAGCGAATCTTTCCACCAGTAGGTGAAAGTTCAATTCCTTTTTGTGTAACAAATGCGAGCGCGCTCTCTGCTACTTCGCGAGAGCGAGCGCCACCTTGAATAAAGTGCAACGCAACTGGTGGAACAAGTGCGCTAGCCAAACGATCACGGCCAGCGGCACTCATTCCATCAGATGCAAATAATGCTTGCGCCGCAGCGGTGAGATCGATGATCGCACCCTTATCGGCATCTCCTTGTACAAGTGCACCGAGGCGAACTTCGCGCCCGGTGACACCTGTTACTTCAAAGGAGAGAAGTTTCATCCAATAACCTGACGGAAGATCTCGCGCTCACGCTTTTCTAGCAATGGCACGATCTTTCCTTCGATAATTGCCTTGAAATGTGGTGTTTCGCGGTGTGCAACAAGTGCTGCATCATCTTGGTAGATCTCATAGAGGCAGTAGAGATTCTCATTCTCTGGATCAATGTTGGCGTTGTAGACCAAGCAAGCAGGCTCATCGGCCTTGACGAACTTGGACATCTCACGGAGAGCTTCCTCAACGGCCTTGGAATTGCCTGGTTTTACGTAGTATTTCGCGATTAGCACTGCGGCCATGTCGGTTCTTCTTTCTCGTTTGTGGTGGTTGGTTATTGCGGTAAAACTTGTCTGGTCTTGAGAAGTCTTGCCAAGTTATCTCCCAAGATCAAATCCTTCTGCGCTGCCGATAGGTAATCCACGCACGAGCGCAGTACCTCTTGGGCTTGGGTGTAGGTCAACATGTCGCGCGATGCGGGAAAGTCGGAACCCCAGTAAAGACGATTGACGCCATAAGCATCGACGATAGTCTTGAAGAGCATCTGCGAATCAGGATAGGGAAAATTCCATTTCTTATGGCTGTTGTAATTAAAGCCAGAAATTTTCACACCAACGTTGGGAAGTTCTGCAGTTTTTACTAATTCATCGAGATCGTTCTGGTCGTAGACACCATTGTTGTTGCCAGGAAATGACATGTGGTGAATCAGAATTGGAAGAGTGGGATTCTCTTTTGCGATTTCGCGAAGGGCCGGAAACCACTCTGGTCCCATTGCAAGGGATGCAATTACTTTGCGCTCTGCCGCAGTGCGGAAGAATTCGCGACCTTCATCGGTAGCGAACCAACCATCTTGTTGACCAACATAATGAGTGAAGCCGATTGCGTTATTGCGATCGAGTTCTTCGTTAAGACGCTTCACTGCACCAGGTGTGTGATGCTCCTTGCGCCAGATGCAATCGATATCAACCCATGGTGTGATGCGATCTGGATGCTTGCGCGCAAATGCGGCTACATAATCATTATTGTCTTCATTACCGAAACCATCGCCACCTGCGCCATCGCCAATGCGCGCGCAGACCACAGTTGCATGATCGACGCCATGGGTATCCATTTCATAGAGAAGTGCCTCGATTGATCCGCGGTGATCGGGATCTGGCACTTTCTTGTCATATGGCCAAGCACGCCATGCGTGGCAATGGGAATCGATAATCATTTACTTACCTTGGCGTCCTGCAGTTACGCGAGCAGTGATCTGCGCACGTGGTTCGGAGCCATTAAGGAAGCGATCCACTTCATCGATCATGAGTGAGAAGAAACGAGGTGTTGCTTCATAGGTCATGCCACCAACGTGTGGTGAGAGAAAGACATTGCGCATTTGGCGAAGCGGTGACTCCACTGAAATTGGTTCTGGATCATGTGCATCAAGGCCAAACCAGGCATCATTTTGCGCAGCTTTTGCTTCGAGCGCTTTGACATCAACAACAACACCGCGAGAGACGTTTACGAATACACCATTTTTCTGCATCCAACCGAACTCTTTGGTGCCGATCATGCCGCGAGTTTTAGGTGTATCTGGTGCTAAACAAATGACCACATCGCAGCCCATAACTTTTTCTAGACTAGCGAAGTTGACATCGAGTGCATCAGCTAATTCGCGCGGTGCATAAGGATCGTATGCATAAATTGGTGTGTGAAATGGCTTGAGGAATTCACAGAGGCGCCATGCAATATGGCCGAATCCGATAATTCCTACTGGGCGATTTGTAAGTTCGCGCGCTGGAGGTGCGGTGCGGTAATCATCATGTGACATCTTCTTGCCAGAAATAATGTCGCGAAAACGTGCTTGCTCGCGCAAGCCAAGTAGAGCAAGTGCAAGTGCCCACTCAGATACTGGCCATGATGATGAGTGAGTTGTATCGACTACAACAACGCCATGATCATCTGCTGCCTGCAAATCAATACGTGCCGCAAAGCGATCGCCTTCGAGTTCGCCAACGAGTTTGAGATTCTTGCCAGCTTTGAAGACGGCCTCTGTCACACGAGGTGAGCCATGACAGACAATCAAAATGTCTAACGTGGCAACAAACTCACAGAAGCGCTTCTCTGTCGCTGGATCATTTTCGATTGAGTGCCAATCAGATGGCACTTCAAACTCTTGAAAATCTACTTCGCCAATTGTGGCCAAGCGAGCAAGATCCTGCTTCTCAAAGTAGAGATCTTTATTGACATGTGTTGCGGCAATACCGATACGTAATTTGCTCATCGAAGTGCTACCGATCCATCCTCACGCAAGTCAGGCTTGATTGGGAAGACTGATACTGGAGGATTAGTTGCAAAGTAAGCATCGTTAATCTCCATACCAAGACCTGGTTCATCGAATGGATAGAGCCAGCCATCTTTCACAACTGGAATGCGTTTAACCATTTGTTGTACTGGATCAACATTTTGATCGACATGCTCCTGGGCTTCCCAGTTTGGCGCAGTAATACCCATGTGGATGTGCGCCATTGTTGCGATCGCACCCGATGGAACTGCGTGCGGCAAAATTCCTTGATGATGCGCTTCAGCCATCGCACAGATCTTGCGCACATGTGTGAAGCCACCAGCGATTCCGATATCTGGGCGAACAAATGCCAGACCGGCGTGCTCGATGTACTCACGGAATTCATAGATAGAGGTATTGCGCTCTCCGGCTGCCATTGGAGTGCGCACCTTTGCCGAAACTTCAGCGAAAGAAAGAACGCTATCTGGCGGAATCGGATCTTCCACGAAGAGTGGTCTAAATGGCATGAGCTCTTCAATTAATGCAACGGAGTTACCAGGTTGCATGTTGCGGTGGAGTTCAACGCCGATATCCAAAGTATTTCCTACTGCATCGCGAAGTGAAGCCATGCGATCGACGAGATCTGCAATTTTTTCTGCATGGCGCATTTGATGGTGATCGTGCTGATGCAAAATAATTTTGATCGCTGAGTAGCCCTCTTTCTGCGCCTTCAATGAATCAGAAATTAAATCTTCCTTGGAATTACCAAAGACAACTTTCATGCCGCGAACTGCTTTGCGGCTGCGGCCACCAAGCAGGTGCCAGACTGGAGTTTCAAATACCCGGCCGCGGATATCCCACATCGCTTGATCGATCGCACTAATTGCACCACCGAGCATCAAGCCGCGCCAACCAAGTGCGCGATACATCTTGAGCCAATTCTGTTCCACATCATGTGCATCTGCGCCAATAAGGAATGGTTCGAAGTTGCGAATTACTTCTGCTACTGCATTTGGATATGCAAAGGCAGTGGATTCGCCAACACCTTGAATGCCATCTTCAGTTGTTAGGCGAACAAAGCAAGAGATTCCAGCGGTGAAGATTTCGACCTTGGCGATACGTGCTGCTGATTTCATTATTTGCCTTCCGTGGCTGGATAGATGTAATCGGGTTGAATGCGAACTTTCGGTGGTGAAATTAATTCCACGATGGTGCCGGCGCCAAATGGTGGGCGGAAGTAAGCAAATGCGCCATCGCCTTCTGCGCCAAATCCTGCTGCACTCTGCAACGGCGTAAAGCCGCGAGCGAGAAAGTCAGCAACTGCAGCTGGGTGATCTTGCACGATGCAACCAATGTGATTGAGGCCCTCGCCAGTTGATTCCAATTGATCTTTGAAAATACTTGGGCCATGGAGTGGTTGTACTAATTCAATCTGTGTTGTGCCAGACCAACCCATTGCATGGCGTAAGCCAAAATCAGTGGCTTCACCTTTATAGACGCAATTCTTGAGACCGGGCGATTTCAAGGTGTAAACCGTAAATGGCCCAATTCCTAAATCATCAACCCAATGTTTTACCGCGGCATCGAGATCATTAACGACGTAGGCAACTTGATGAAACTTTAATTCCTCACCCATTTACTTCTCCAGTTCGGCATCAATGGAATCTTGGTATGAGTGAACTGTATGCGCCAAAATCTCATCCACGCTAATGGTTTTACCTGTGACTCCTGACTCTAAAATCGCCAAGACCACAGCAAGTGCGCGCATGCCGCCCATGCCATCGACCTCAGGTGGGCGCTTTGTCAGAACCGCTTCGATGAAATCGTGCATCTCAACTGCCAAATAACCAGAATCGACATCGGCCCAAGCAGCACCTTTGCCACCTGTTCCATCAGGACCAAGTACCGCCTTTGTTACAGCAGAGAGTGCAAACTTTGAACCAAGTTCTTTCACAATCTCTTCGTTCTTCAGTGTGCGACCCTCGAGGTGTACAAAAATATCTCCGTCGCTGCGATCGCCAGGAACTTCAACTGATCCCTTGGTGCCGTGCACAACGCGCATGCGGTAGTGCTTGCCAGGACCAGATGGCAGATAAGTAAATTGCACATCTGCACCAGCTTTGGTGCGCATAGTTGCAAAGAGCGCATCTTCACCATCAGGAATTACTGGATCGCTGCCATCTTTGGCATAGCGAATTGGTTCGGCGATAATTCCACGCCCGGCAACATGTTCTACTTCACCCATCATGTATTCGATGATGTCGGCGTAGTGAATGCTCATGTCCATACCAATTGCACCGGTATTTTTCATGTGGCGCCACTTGCTAATAATTACCTTGTCATCGCCACCGGCCCAGAACTCCGTCATTAAGTGAATCTTGCCGAGGATGCCAGAATCGATTACAGCTTTCGCTAAACGGTTTTGTCCACCGCGACGATAATTCTCCGCAGTTGCAAGAACAACACCATTCTTCTTTGCGCAATTCACCATGGACATACCAGTCTTCACAGTGAGTGCTAGTGGCTTCTCACAGAGAACATGGCGCCCCGCATTCATCGCAGTATTTGCAATATTGTGGTGAGTTTTAGGTTCAGTCACGATGTCGATCGCTTGAACTTCGGCATCGGCAAGAAGTGCATCGAGTGAGGTGTACACCTTTGGCTTGTGGCCTAGAAGTTGCTCAGCTTCAACTGCAACTTTCTCGGCAACTTCACCATTGATATCCATAAGTGCAACGATCTTTGCATCGAGCATTCCCACTTTATGGAGTGAGGCGTAACCCAAAATATGTCGGCGCCCCATAAAACCGCAGCCGACAAGTGCAATACCTAATTTCTCTGCCATGAAAACTATCTCCTTTAAGAATCAGAACCGGTACCAGCGATGGCATTGATAAATCCACGCTGAGCCCAGAGGAAGAAGATGATTACAGGCGCAGCACTCAAAAGCGCAGCGGCATAGGAGACGTTGGGTGGAATCTTTCCGTAGAAGCCCAGACCACCATTTACTAAAGGCGCAAGTGCAACTGTTGCAACCTTCAAATTATCTGTATGACCAACCATGAGTGGCCAGATATACATATTCCATGCAGTCAAAAATGTCACGGCAGAGTACGAAGCAATTGGTGGACGAGCAAGTGGCAGAACAACTTGGAAGAGAACCCGAGGCCAACTTGCGCCGTCCATACGAGCTGCGTCAACTAACCCATCTGGAAAGTTCACAAGGAATTGGCGAAAGAGCAGCGTTCCAAAGGCAGTCGAGCCAACGATTGGAAGAATCATTCCGCCCCATGTATTGAGTAAGTGCAACTTATAAGTCACTAAATACAAGGGAATGATTGAGACGTTAGTTGGCAAAAAGACGGGAACTGCAAAGAGACCAACCACAACTGCCGCGCGCTTAAATGGCATCTTCGCTAGCGCGAATCCAGCAGTGAATGAAATGATCAACTGCAAAAACAGAATTCCAAAGGTGAAGATGAAGGAGTTTAAGAAGATGCGACCATTCATAACATCTAATGCATCAACATAGTTTTGCCAGTGAATGGATGGTGGAAGAAGTTTCGGCGGATAGACCGATACCGCCTCTAGTGTCATGAGCGATCCAGAAACCAGATACAAAAGTGGGAAAATAAAGGTTAGGCCTAAGAGCACTGTAATTGAGTATCGCAATGTATTAGCACTGCGGCGTCGTGTGAAGAATGCGGGACTCGACATGATCAACCTCTCTTCTTAATTACTTTGCGGATCTGTAAAACAGTGAGCGCGATCGCCAGCATGACAAAGAATTGCGCCATTGTGATTGCTGATGCGTAACCAATCTCAAAATCTCTAAAAGCTACCTTGTATGCGTAGTAAGCAAGGGAAGTAGTTGCATCAAGTGGGCCGCCTTCAGTCATCAGCAAGGAGATTTCAAAAGGAGCGCCTAGGAAGGCGAGAATTTCAATAACTGTAACAAGTGCCGTAGTCGACGAGACGCAAGGAAAGATAATTCCCCAGAGACGCTGCCACGCATTGGCGCCATCGAGTTGAGAGGCTTCCAAAATTTCCGGCGAAATTCGTTGTAAACCAGAGAGATAGAGAATGATCACCAGCGGTAATGAGAGCCAGATGACGATCACTGTAATTGCTGGCAGTGCCCAGCTATAACTAGTGAGCCACTCCGGACCTGTAATTCCAACCTTCTTCAGAATTGCATTGATCCAACCAAACTCTGGATTGAAAATGCTTGACCAGGCGATACCAGCTACTGCACTTGAAATTGTCAATGGGAGGAAGAACATGGCACGGAAGACGCCCATACCTTTAACTTTCCAGTTAACTAAGACTGCAATAAGAAAACCGCCGAAAATGGTGGGTAGTACGCCGAGTGCCATAAATTTTAATGACCGCACAAAGGATGGAATTAAATTCTCATCCGAGAAAAGTAAGTGATAGTTCTTCAGACCAACCCACTTAATTGGCCCTAAAAGATTCCATTCGCAGAAACTGAGAAGTACTCCAATTACCGAAGGAAAGAGAATAAAAAGTGTGTACATTGAAAGATTTGGGATCAAAAACATGCTCAACCAGAATCGATCGTTTCGCTTAAGTTGCTTTGTCTTGCCACCAACTTTGGCCTTAGCCATTAAAACCCTCCGTTACAAATAAGGAAATTATCTGGTGGGGATCCGAAGATCCCCACCAGATAATTTTTGACTTACTTAAGCAGCAAGCTCTTTCTTAATAGAAGCCGTCACAGCTGCTTCAGCCTTCTTGAAGGCCTTTGCAATTGAAACGTTCTTCAAGAGAACTTCCTGTACCGCTACACGAATCGAGTCATCAAGAACTGTTCCTGATTGACCAGGTAGGTGTGGCGCGATGAAGGAGTTCTTGATTGCGCTTGCGAACGCATCAACGTTTGCAGGAGGTGCTGGAAGCTTGCGCCAGTCACCATTTGCAATTCCGTCATCTGTTGGAGGAACTAGTGAACCACTTGCTTGAAGTGTGTTAATTCCACCAGTTTTAGTTGTGTAGAACCATGAGATGAACTTCCATGCAGCTTCCTTCTTAGTTGAAGTTGCTGACATGCCAAGTCCGTAGCTTCCGCCGCCAATGATGTAAGGGCTTACTGATCCCTTAATTACTGGCATTTCTGCTACATCCCAATCCTGGCCCTTTGCCTTCAAACCATCACGGTATGTTGGAAGCAATGCGCGTACAGAGATTTCCATAGCAACCTGTCCACCTTGGAAGGTCGGAGGAGTTTTTCCGGAAACGATGCTGTACTTAGGAATGCAACCGTTCTGCCATGGCTTGAGCAGTTGAGTGAATGCATTGATAGCAGCTGGTGATCCAATTGCTGAAGCATTGGAGTTGCGATCGTATGTGAACGCGCCAACTGAATGTAGGAATGGGTTGTACTGAGCTTGCCAGATGGAGTTTCCGCCGCCACCAGGACCTGCTGAGTTACCCCAAATCTGTGGCTTCTGCTTTGCGCCCCACTTGGAAATCTTTACGCAAGTGTCGAGGTATTGGTCGTATGTCCAACCCTTCTTAGGGAATGGAACGCCAGCCTTTGTGAAGAGAGTCTTGTTGTAGAAAACAACGATCGCGTCAGCAGCAATTGGAAGACCAGTTACTTGCTTAGGAAAGTTGATTGGAACATAAGAGCTCAAGAATGCAGCATTGAAGTTGCTGCGAGCTAGTGGGTATGTACCCTTACCAAACCACTTAACGAGATCCTCTGAGAATCCGACGTCAGCGAGTTGGTCGTTGTATGTATCGAGGTTGTTGAAAATGTCTGGCGCTGTGTTAGCCAATGCTGCGGCTGAAAGCGACTTAACAATTTCACCAACACCACCAGGTAGTGTTTCGACCTTGACTTGGATGTCAGGGTTCGCTGCATTCCACTGGTCAATAACTGGCTTGAAGTTTCCATCAATACCAGCAAGGGCAGCGAAACGCAGTTCAGTTACTGCATGTGCGCTCTGTACTTGGAAACCTGTAAGTGAAACTACAAGTGCTCCAACAACAGCGCCAATGCGTACGCGTGATTGCTTTTTCATTGAAATGATCCTTACCTTCCTTCACTTAAGTAGAAGTAGTAAACAAAATGGACAACACGAATGCCGCCCATCTCTTGAGGTCAAAGTACGCTCGTAACAGCCTGAAACCAAGAGAAAATTTGATAAATTTTCGTTACTTAGGCGCGAAAGATCGCTATACGGAACCTACTTAACAGTATTTGAACGAAACCGCCAGATTGCTAATCGAGGCGGAAGACGAGCTCCTCGCATGGGTGCATCATGTGCCACGCAGTTGGTGGACCATCTGGTCCCCAGATAAAGGCATCTTTCATCTTGTCGCCAATTTCAGCGGAGTAACGCTCGTGAACATCTTTTCGCGCAAACATAATCTGGCGCGCTTTATCCCAATCATCAGTTTCTAAGTAACCAATGATTAAGCCATCAGGCATCATGTAAATCGAGTAGTTGCGCCAATCTGCATCACTGAGAGCTTGGCGGTAGTAATCCGGAATCGCTGCATGTGATTCACGATAATCATTGATGCGCTCTGGCTTTACCCGCAGTGTCCAACAAATTCTCTGTACCATCGAAGGCTCTCCTTAAGTTCACTCTCGCGCTCAGATTTGAAGCGCGCTTTTACGCTATCGCACCTTCCCACTTTTGAGCAATGGCTCTACTATCTCTTTCATGTCACATACATTCACATTTCCGAACGATGTCATTGAAGTCCGCGGCGCACTCGATCACGATCTCGATAAAGCTGGGCGATACACACCGGTGCGATTGCCGCGATGGACTCGCGCGCAAATGTCAGATGTAGGAATTTTGCGAATGGCACAGATGGGCTCTGGCGTGCGACTTCGCTTTCGCAGTAGCGCAACAAAAGTTGAGATGAAAGTTCTCATGACGCGAATCTTCGTTGTCGGTCTTCATGGCGAGCCCCAACCATCACATTATGAGATGCGCATCAACGGTGAATTCCATCAGAAACAAGGAATTAACGGCGGAAACTTTATTCAGATTGTGCTCAATAGCCCCAATGTAGGTGCCGAAGAAATCAAAGAGGGCGCCGTCGATCACTTGGTATTTAGCAATCTTCCCGCCGGTGAGAAAGATATTGAAATCTGGCTACCCGCATCATCAAGCTCTGCAATAGAAAGCATCTCAGCCGATGCAGATATTTTGCCGCCCACTCCACTCACTAAGAAGAAGTGGATTCACTACGGAAGTTCAATTAGCCAATCTGGTGAAACTCTCACGCCATCGAGTATCTGGGCAGTCAATGCCAGCCATCGACTCAATCTCGATCTCTACAACTTAGGTTTGGCTGGACAGTGTTTTCTTGATGGCTTCGTTGCGCGCACTATTGCGCAATTGCCAGCAGATTTCATTACTTTGAAACTCGGTATCAATGTGGTCAATGCCGATGCAATGCGCGAGCGCGCATTTGTTCCTGCATTTCATAACTTCCTCGACATTATTCGCACTGCACACCCCACAACACCGATCAAAATTATTTCCCCGATCTGGTGCCCATTCCATGAAGATGTCACTGGACCAACACTGCTTCGCGAAAGTGGCCTAACATCAGAAGCGCGCACTCCTGAAACATCAGCCGGTGCGTTAAATCTCAAGCGAATTCGCGTCATCCTTCAAGAAGGCATTGCCAATCGCAAGGATGCAAATCTCTCCTACCTCGATGGCTTGAAGTTATTTAACGAAGCAGATGTCGCAGATCTTCCAGATAGATTGCATCCCAACGATGCTGGCTATCAACGAATGGGTGAGCGCTTTGCCAAGTTAAGTCCAGAGATGGCTAATTAACGTTTTACCCTATTAGCGAGATTCATTGAGGTGCCATACCTCTTCTAGCACTGGCGCAGCTTGAGTCTTTTCAATGTCGATGACATCTTTCATGTACTCATTCCATTTTGCTGAAACATCGGTCTTGCCCATTTGGGCGCCAGCTTCAGCGATGTTAGGAACGCACTCGACATAACCAAGGATCATCGTGCCGGAGCGAAAGAGTGAGTAATTGGTAAAGCCAGATGTGGCTAGTGCGCGCTCCATCTCGGGCCAGATCTCGTCATGGCGCTTGTCGTACTCTGCCTCTTTACCTGGATAGATATGAATGAAGAATGCTCTGCGCTCCATGGTTACTCCCTCTTAGAAATTAACTTCGTATCTGCCGGAACCGAACTCTTTGCTCTTGCCATCGCGGAAGATAAAAGTAGCGCGCGCACCAGCGGGAATCTCAATTTCCGCTAAATGTTTATCGCCCACTTCTCTCCACGAAATCCCAGCTTTGCCGTAGCGAGTATCTACATCTGCCTTCGCCCATGAGATTCGAGCATCTGGGCGTGGTTGAAAAATTATTTTGGCGTAACCAGGTTCATTAATATCTGGTGCGATGCCTGCAACATCGCGATACAACCATGCCGCAACTGCGCCATAGGCATAGTGATTAAAGGAGAGCATCGATGTCGCGGCATCGTCTAGATTGCCATCAGGCATTGAGCCGTCAGGGCGAATGCCATCCCATCGCTCCCACATCGAAGTTGCACCTTGATTGATTTGGTAGAGCCAACCTGGGATCTCTTCATTGAGTAGCAAGTCGTAAGCCACCTCATTCTGACCGACCATGCTTAACGCAGGCATGATAATTGCCGTACCTAGGAATCCCGAAGAAATCTTTCCTTTGTACTCTTTAATAAGTCCAGCCAGTGCTGCGCCAATCTCTGCAATCTTCTCACTTGGTGCAATCTCCAACTTAATTGCTATTGCACAGCCAGTGTAGGTCTTGGTGAAATCACTCTGCCACTTCTTCCATGTTGCAGTTCTAATTGCTTGGTATAAATCGAAGTAGCGCACTTGCTCATCTTTTCGGCCAAGTAGTGTCGCAAACTGTGAGAGTAGCAGCGCGCTGTATGCAGCAAAGGAATTGGCGACTAAATCTTTGTCGCACTTTGCCGCTGCAGGATTGCTTGCAGGAGCGTCAGGATCGAGCCAATCACCAAATTGAAATTCGCCATCTTTAAGGATGTTTTCTGTTGTAAGTCTGGATTCCAAGTGATTAACCCAAGCTTGCATTGATGGATATTGAGCGCGGATAGTTTCTAAATCTCCATAAGCTTCAAGAAGTGCGAGTGGAACAATGGTTGCTGCATCTGCCCACCCAGCACGACCAGCTGCGCCATCCATAGTTTTTCCAGCACCATGCATAAGCGCACCGTGATTTGAAGTTGGTTCACCTTGCGTCAAAATATCCGGAATCACATGGGGAATTGCACCATCCTCATATTGATCGTGGGCTAAATCAACTAACCAGTTAGCAAGAAAACTCTCGCTGTCATAGAGGGTATTTGCAGTTGGCCCAAATGCTTGAATATCACCGGTCCAACCCAAACGCTCATCTCGTTGTGGGCAATCGGTCGGCACGGAAATGAAGTTAGCCCGCTGAGACCAAGTGATATTTTCATGGAGTTTATTTACTTTTGTATTGGAGCATTCAAAGTGCGAGGTCTTAACTAAATCGGTATGAATGACCAAGGTTTCAACATCAAGAATTTTTGCATCTGTCTCAATTTCAGCAAAGCGATAACCGTGGAAGGTAAAGCGTGGAGTTAATTCAACAGCCTTGTCGTCAGCGAGAATAAATTCATCGATTGCTTTGGCAAAGCGCAAAATGTGGCGATGGAGTTGGCCATTCTTGAGTACTTCGGCCTGAGTAATAGTGACCTTATCCTCTGCTTTGCCTTGCACCTTTACTCTTACAACACCGGTCAGGTTTTGCCCAAAATCATAAATTGTGGAATTAGCTTTATTCGGCGCCTGGCTTACCGGTTTTACTTTCTGCACTACCCGCACACTTGGTGCAGCAAAAGGAATAATCTGTGCTTTCGGTATGCGAAGAACTTCTACATCACGCCAGGTGTAATCGACAAAGCCAACTTCCTCCCAACCTGTATGTGCTTTACGTAGATCTACAGAGCATCCCTCATAGAAATCTGCGGAGATGATCTCGCCCGTTGAAACTTTCCAACTATCATCAGTTGCAATTGTCGTGCGCGCGCCAGAGCTATCATTGACTTCAAGTTGTGCCATTAATCCAAGTCGCGTTCCAAAGACATTGCGCCAGAGCCACCAAGTAAACTGACCGCGATACCAACCATCGGCAAGTTCGGCGGTAATAACATTTTTGCCAGGTTTGAGTAAATTCTTTACATCGTATGTAACCGATTGCAGACGGTTGTTATAACTAGTCCATCCTGGTGCAAATAGATCATCAGAAACCCTCTTGCCATTTATCGAAATTTCAAAGATGCCAAAACCTGTGGCATAGAGGCGAGCAAGTGAAATATCTGATCCGAGTTCAAACTCTTTACGGAAGAGAAGTGGCGCAGGAAGTTTCTTATCGCCTAGGTCAAGTGGATCGGTTACTGGAACAGCCGACCACTCCAAATTGTTTAACATTCCAGCTTCGACTCTGACTGCCTCTGACCAAGGCGACCAGGAGCCAGCAACTTTGATTCGCACTCGCACAAAACGCACTTCACGACTGCGCAATGAGAGGCCAACCCATGGCTGTTGAATTTGTGAATTGCTCTGAATCTCACCGCCACTAATTTTGTGTGAAGCAAATTGAGAGTCACCCGCAATTTCTATCTCATAACTTTCTTGCAACGCACTCGTTGCATCTGACTCAAATTGCCAAGAGAGAGCGGGTCGACTTTCCCCAGTGACGAGTTGGCCAGTGCGACGGCCGACCGAGAGTTCAGAAATGCGGATCATTGATTTCTCCAACCGATTTTTTTAAGGCTAGCAGGGGGCTCTGGCACAGTAAATGCTCAGTCCGCCCTTATGAAATTGCCAGATTTCGGGTAATTTACGGACTCCCCTTAGAGAAATGATGGAGAAGCCCTTCATGAGTGAAGTTAAATCTGCAACACGCGTTATGCAGATTCTTACTCTACTGCGTGACCATCCACTCGGGTTAACAATCTCTGAAGTGAGCAAGATTCTCAGCATTCCAAAAAGCAGTACCCACGAACTTTTGCACTCGATGAGTGAAGAGCATTACCTACAAATTCAAGGAACTCGTTACAGCTTAGGTATTAAAGTTTTTGAAATCGGCCAAGCAGCAGCACGTAGCTCCGAACTCATTCAATTCGCTCGCCCCACAATGAAATGGGTCGGCGAAGAACTCAGTGAGAGCGTTCAATTGGCAATGCTTGATGGTACCGAAGTGGTTTACCTCAGCAAGATGCAATTTCGTAAAGACATCAAGTTGGAATCTAAAGTCGGAACTCGTTTACCTTCGTATGCAACTGGTCTTGGTAAAGCGATTCTTTCGACTTATCCCAAAGATGAAGTTGAAGCCCGCTTCTCTGAAACTCACTTCGAGCAATTCACACCAAGAACGATTACGACCCTTGATGGACTCCACGAGAATTTACAGGAAATTCGCGTAAAGGGTTACGCCGAAGACCGGGAAGAATATTCCAAAGGCGTCTTCTGCTATGCCATGCCTATTAAAGATTTACAGAACCAGACCCTTGGCGCAATTAGCGTCTCTATGCCAGGTGAGCCAGCTTCACAAGAGCGACGCGAAAAGGTCTTGAAATTACTTGCAGAAGCAACATCAAACCTCACACAGAAGTTTCGTTACACCACAGGCAAAATCAAGACCACTCGCTAGAACACCCTAGTTAATTAGCACTGGCTAATTAGTTATTCGGCAACTCTCCCGTAATTTCATAGAGATAGTCATGTGCATCTGGTGTGAAATCAATGCCAGCACCGATTCCTGGCGGTGGAGTGAACCAACCATCAACTGGGAAGTGAATGCCAGTAAAGATTGGATCTGGGTTTGGCTGATTGAATTCGCCGAAGATGAAGTACTCCGCATAAGGAATACCCACTTCAGCGAAGATCAAAGCAAGATCCCATGGACGAAGTCCGCCACCGTGAGGAATCACTGGAATTGCCTTTGTCGATGCAAGTGCGCAGATCTTCTTTGTCTCGGTTAAGCCACCACACCATTGCACATCTGGTTGCAGAATTTCGCAGCCACGTACATCGAGGAGTTGTTGGAAACCAAAGCGAGAGTACTCATGCTCGCCAGTTGCGATTGCAGTTGATGCAATCTTCTTATTGAGGATGCTGTAGCCCTCGTAATCATCTGGTGGCAATACTTCTTCAATCCACTTCAAACGATATGGCTCAAGAAGTGCTGCCATACGAATGGTGTACTCAACATCCCATGCCATGTAGCAATCGAGCATGATCTCAACATCCCAGCCGATCATCTCGCGAGTCTGTTTAACCAGTTCAACGTTGCCATTCATGCCCTTACGACCTGATGCTGGTCCGTAAGGCATTGCAAGCTTGTGTCCCATGAAGCCGTGATCTTTTGTCTCTTCAATATTGTTACCAGTGAGATAGCACTGGACCGTATCTTTCGCAGCGCCACCGAGTGAAACATAGAGTGGCTCTTTGCGAGTCTTGGCTAAGAGATCCCAGAGCGCATAATCAACTGCAGAGATCGCCATGACAGGTGAGCCTTTACGACCGTATGGCATCGATGCGCGCCACATGATGTCCCAGTTGCGTTCTACTTCATGTACTTCGCGACCGATAAGAAGTTTCTTAAAATGCTGCGCGATAATTTCAGCTGAAGCACGGCCGCCGGCGCTCTCACCAAGACCGTAACTTCCATCTTCGGCGATCACTTGAACGATGGTGCGTCCACCCATGCCGAGCCACATTTCGCGACGCGGGCGAAACTCTGGGTGGATCGACATTGGGTTAGCAATCTCGGTACGCGAGAGCCAGCTTGGATTGATGCGATAGTGCTGAACTGGTGGTTCACCTTTTTTATAAGGCCCAGTGAGATATACCTTTATATCTGCGATCTTCATTGCATCCCCTTGCTAGCTGATTAAGGCGCCGCCATCTACGGCCACCAATGATCCTGTTACCCATTCACTTGCATCTGAAATAAGAAATACCACTGCACTGCCAAGATCTTCTGGCTTACCAAGTGAGCGAACTCCAGGGCGTTCCTGAAATGGCTTACCGGTAGCTTTTTCGCGATCCTCGAATTGCTTAATGTTGATGTCGGTTGCAACGCCACCACAGAGAATCGCATTTACGCGCACTCCGGTCGAAGAAATTTCATGAGCAAGAGACGTGGTGAGTGAACTCAAACCACCCTTGCTGGAGATGTAATGCACTTGGCGATCGCCACCACGATAGGCAGAAACGGTGCTGATGTTTACAATCGCACCCTTCTTGCGTGGCTTCATATCTTTCACAACTGCTTGAGAGAGAAAGAATGGACCAGAGAGATTTACGGCGATGTGGCGAGCCCAAATCTCTGGCGTGATATTTTCAAATTCAGTGAAGTCACAAATTCCCGCATTATTTACTAACGCATCAACGCGTCCTTTATCTTTAACAATTTGGGCAATAACACTGGAGCATTCACTCTGTACGCCCACATCGCATTTGTATGCGCTTGCCTTACCGCCCTTGCTCTCAATCTCTGCAATTACTTTATCGGCGTGAACTCTTTCGCCATCTGTCGGATAAATAATGACAGCTTCACCACCGGCCGAAGCAACAACTTTTGAAATTCCACTACCAATTCCACGCCCACCACCCGTGACAACAACAATTCGTCCAGCTAGCGCATCTTTGGCATATGTCTGTGTCACCTATTTGCTCGATTCCTTTGTTGGCACTTCGTCCTTAAGGAGATCATAAACGCGTGGGATCCTGAAATAAAGACCTGCGAAGAATCTAATTACGAAGGAAACCACAAAGATTTCCGTCAGTGTGAACCTATCGGTGATTGCTGGAATGAAAAAGGCTGCAACAAATGGAATACCGAGCGCAACACCAATATAAATATTGATCAACATTGATCGCCGCTCTTCGCTACCAAAGCGATAGAGACCAAGCCAAGTGCCAACATCTGTTCCAGCATTCATCCAACCAGCAAAGAGTGTCGCGATAAGAATGAATTCTTTATTTGGAGAAATAACAATAAAGAGAAAATAGCCTGCTGAAATTGGCACAGTCCATGCCAAGATGGCATAACTTCCAATTTTCGCTTGCACTCTCTTCCACATCAACGAACCAACTACGGCACCGAGTGAGAGCACCATTGCCCAGACGCCCATCCAGCGATCCGAAAGTCCCTTCTCATTGATGAAATACACAGATTGCAAAGGTCCTGCAATTGAGGAGGCGGTAACAATCAGACAGATGCCGATCATGAAAGTAATGAACTGCCGCTCACTGAGGATTTTCTTTATATCAAAGTTCTCTTTAAATGTTTCAGTGTGCAATTGAGTGCGGTCTGGAAGCACGACCTTTGAGATCACAAAAATCTCGCCAAAACCAATAGTGCCCGAGAAGAAGAAGACCGCTAAATAGTTATAGGGGAAGGGAAGAAAAATCATTCCAACACCGACTATGGCATTTGCTAGGAGCGCTCCACCATTTGCAATCCGAGTTCGTGCGTTAATAATTCTTGGTTGATGCTCGAGCTCTACAGCAATTCCGGGAATTGGTGACCAGAGTGCACCGAAGACAATAGTGGGCATTGCACCGATACAGAACATAGCGGTCGCAATTTCGGCACGGTTGTGATCAAAGAGCAGAGCAACAGTTGGCATAAAGAAGAAGATGCGCGAGATAACACCACACACCAACATCCAATTGCGTTGTCGATCTGAACTTCGCAGATGTGCAATTGCAATTGGGCCAATGATCAGTGGGCCTAGTGATGTAAGTGCAACGTAAATACTGATTAATGTAATTGATGCATCAAGACGTAAGAGATAGGGAATTGCGAAGATGCCCCAAGCGCCATTTGCCGCGCCACCCCAGAGCGCTTGCATGCGCATGAGATTGTGATTGCGTTCACTAATCTGACTGAGGCTCACTTGTCCGCCCATGTAAAAAATCGAATTAATTGGGGGTTTGCACCGCTACTCACTCGCACTACTATAGACAAGCACGTTGCAGATTGACAGAACATTTCAGAGGAGTGAACGGTGAAATTGAAGACCGACCTAACGGGACAGATCGCCGTCGTTGCCGGTGGCGCAAGTGGTATCGGTGCATCATGTGCCAAATCAATTGCTGCCAATGGTGCTCACGTTGTAATTCTCGATCTCAATCTTGATGGTGCCAATGCGATTGCTGCCGAAATTAAAGCAGCAGGCGGTAAAGCTGAAGGTCGCCAACTCGATGTCACTAATGAAGATTCTGTGAAGAAATCTGTTGCCAGCATTCTCGCCGATCATAAGAAAATTGAAATTCTCGTCAATGCGGTTGGTGTTACAGGCCCAACTGGTGTTCCAAGCCACGAGCTCTCCCTCGATGACTACCGCAAGACCTTTGAAATCAACTTTTACAGCGCAATCTGCTTGCAGAGCGCAGTGATGCCGCAGATGCTCGAGCATGGATACGGTCGCATCATGCAGATCGCATCGATCGCAGGTAAGGAGGGCAACCCAAACATGGGCCCTTATGCCTCAACCAAAGCAGCGCTCATTGGCCATGTGAAGTCCAGTGCCAAGGAAGTTGCTAGCAAGGGAGTCACTATCAACTCGGTTGCACCTGCTGTTGTGCGCTCACCTATCAATGACAACACCGCACCTGAGGTGCTGGCCTACATGATTTCTCGCATTCCTATGGGGCGCATTGGCGAACCAGAGGAAGTTGGCGATCTTGTTGCATTCGTAGTCTCTCCAGCTGCATCTTTCACAACTGGATTCGTCTTCGACCTAACTGGCGGACGCGCTACTTACTAGTCAACGCGTGCGCACTTAGCGAGCGCAGCTGCATCAATCTCTACACCAAGGCCTGGTGCCTTCGATAGCGCAATTACATCGCCGCGGAAGTCATAGAGCCCATCGCTCTTAAGAATGCGCTGTAGCGGCGCATACATCTCTTGTGGAGTCAGTGGTGGGAATATCAACGCAACTTCCATCATGCGACAACTTGGAATAGTTGATGCCACTTGGAGCGATGCAGCTAGATCTGGTCCATTTGTGCCATGCAAAATACAAGGCATCTCATAGAACTCAGCAAGTGAGGCAACTAAACGCGTGCGCCAGATACCACCAGCAATGAAGACATCGGGTTGAATGATGTCGACTGCGCCAGTGGTGATGTAATCCTTGAAAATTGAGAGTTCAGTAGAGAACTCGCCGCCGGTAATTGGAATATCAACTTCGTTGGCCAAGCGACGATAGGAATCAAGATCATCGCGCGCAAATGGTTCTTCTAGCCATGTTGCATCGAGATCTTGCAAGGCAAGTGCCACATCGCGGGCTTGCTCATAAGTCCAAATCCAATCAGGCAAATGTGCCGTGCGATCGATCATCAATTCAATCTTGTCGCGCCCACCCACTCGCGCACGTACCTTTGCGACAATCTCCACATCATCGAGTGGATTTGGGCGCCAGCCGCGGAATTTAAATCGCTTATGACCTAACTCGTAATACTTAATAATTTGATCGGCCTGCTCATCAGTTGTGAGATGAGACTGATCAGTCTTACCTGGCCAGACACATGTGAGGTAGTACGGAATAGTTTCATTTGCTGCTCCAAGAAGAGTGCGAATTGGCACCCCTGCTGCCTTACCGGAGATGTCCCAGAGCGCATTTTCAACAGTGGCGCAGCCTTTAAGTGAGCCAGTTGCAAGGAGCGCCGTGATGTTGCGGGGATCTTGCCCAATTAGGCCAGGCTTCACTTGCTTCTCTAGTAAATCTTTATCTACTTTGCGAAAGCCATAACCGGTAATTCCCTCATCGGTGAGAACTTCAGTAATGCCGAGTCGGTGATAGCGATAATCCTCACCTTGGGCTGGTTCTAATTCGATTGTGTAGGAATTGATCTCGGTTATTTTCACTGAATGCTCTTTTCAAAATAATTAGTAGTTGTGTGCACCTGATGTAATGAGTAACGGGGCTCCTGAAAGTTTCCCTTCAAGAGCCCCGCTACGTTATAGACCCGTTTTAACTACGGACTACTTTGCCCAACTTTCGGACTCCCACTTGTTGTCCTTAACTGATTGCTTTGCACCGTCTGTCCAGTTTGTCTGGAGAGTTGCAGTGGTTTCAGCAAGTGTCTTGGTACCAAGAAGAAGACCATCGAAGATGGAGCGAACAGTGTTACCTGGTGCTTCTGCTGGTGCGTAGAGGTACTGAGGCTTGCCCCATTCTCCACCTGCACCAAGATCTACACCGGAGGAAACTCCCTTAATTGGTGAGATACCGCCAGATGTACCAGCCCACTTCAATCCATCTTTACCGCCGAGGAATTGAAGGAACTTGATAGCAGCTGCCAACTTATCTCCCTTTGTTGAAATAGGGATCATGTAAGAAGTTCCACCGACGCCGATACCCCAACGTGCATCATGACCAGTTGCTAATGAATCAGCAGCCTTGTCAACTGTTGGGAATGGGAAGATGGTGGACTTGAACTTAGCTGCGTTCAATGATGCGAGGCCGAATGAAACTCCCCATGTCATTGCAGCGCGACCTGCGAAGAAGTCATCGTATGCAGTAACTGCACCGTTGTTGTTGGTGATACCTGACCAGTTTTGTGTGGCGCAGTTATCAACGAACTTCTTCAACATGACGAGTGATGCCTGGACCTGAGGATCACTGGACTTCAATGAGCCAGTCAAGATCGCCTTTGTAGTCGACTTGTTGGTGATTGAAGTGCCATTGGCACCAGCAGTTCCATCTGTCTTGAACACATCAAGTGCTGTGTAAGCATCTTGCATGTACATAGATGAAATTACGCGCCAGGTCCATGCGATTGGCAAGAAGGAGTTATCCCAGCCCCAAGGTGCAACACCGATCTTCTTAAACTTTGTGCAAGCATCGAAGAGTTGAGTGAAGGTCTTGACTGGAAGAGTCACGCCTGCTTTAGCAGCGAGATCCTTGTTAGCAAATACACCAATACCGATGAGGTTGAATGGAATGTATTCGATGTTGCCATTGCCATTGATTGTTCCTGCGGAGTAACCGAAGTACTTGCTATCGAATGAATCGATCCACTTCTTATTTCCAGCAATATATGGGTTTGGCTTCTTTAGATCTGCATCAAGCTTGTAAACCATATCTGGTGTGTACTTTGCTTGGTTGAAGACAAGGTCGCCAGCAGTTCCAGCAGCCAACTGAGTTGAGTTGGTCTGATAGAAAGAGCTAAGCGGCTGTACCACTGTCTTGACAGTGATATTTGGTTCGGCCTTCTGGAAATCTTTAATTAACTGATCCCATTCCTTGCCGAATGACTTTGCGTTGTTGTTCCATTGGTTTGGACCACGCAACTCAATTGTGACTTTCTTTCCCTTATAGAATCCTGCAGCGTTTGCTTGGCTGACTCCAACAAGAGTCATCGCAGTTGCAACGCTGAGGACAGTTACTGAAGAAAGAATGCGCAATGTATTCTTTTTCATTGTTCTCCTTAAGTGAGGGTTCGATCAAAGATCACGAACGTATGCAAAGCCTAAAAGTCATCTTGGGCCAAGCCAAGGGTCTGGCGAGATAAACTTTCGTTAGATTCACCAGGCTGAACAGTTATTTCATTGTTCATTTCGCCGAACATTTTACGCTCACTGGAGCGAAAAAATCATTGGCTTGACGCTCAGAGAGTGCTACCTTGCTTTAACCCAATTTTGCTTGTTCAGGAGAGTGAATGACCGCTAGCCCTGTAGTCGCTAAAGCAAAAAAACGAACACGGAAAATAAGGCCCACGCTCTACTTGGGATTAATTCCGCTCTTTACAATGTTATTTCTCTTTGCTTATTACCCTGCAATTAATGGACTCTCTAAATCATTCTTCGATTGGAAATTTATTGCTAAGTCCGAATTTATCGGATGGGATAATTTTCAGAAAATGCTTGGCGATAAGGCTTGGTGGGAAACCTTCCAACATATTTCACTCGTTTTATTAGCTGGCGTAACCATTATGTGGCTGCTCCCGCTGCTCGCTGTTGAAATGTTGATCTCACTTCGCAATGCACGCATTCAATACGTTCTTCGTACCGCACTTCTCTTCCCACTTGCATTTCCGGTTATCGTCACGATCTACATGTGGGGCTTCATTTACAACCCTAACCAAGGAATTCTCAACACTTTACTCAAACAGATTGGTTTGGGCTCCCTTGCCCAGAATTGGCTAGGCGATCCAAAAACTGCACTCTGGTCACTGATCTTCATTGGCTTCCCTTGGATTGCATCGCTGCCATTCTTTGTATTTCTTACTGGCCTACAAAACATCGGCACCGAAATCTTTGAAGCAGCAGCACTCGATGGTGCATCTCGCTTGAAGCGTTTCTTCCTCATCGATCTGCCACTACTTGGCCGTCAATTCCGATTGCTCTTCATTCTCGCCGTCATCAACATTTTGCAATTTGGTGTTACTGCCGCCGCACTTACTGACGGCGGACCAGATAACGCCACCATGTTCCCAATACTTCGTATCCTTAACGTCGCCTTCCGTGGCGGCGACTGGGGATATTCGGCAGCACTCTCGAGCACGCTATTCATCATCACATTTTTAGCCAGTGTATTCGTATTTTTAGTATCACGAGGGGAACGCCAAAATGACAAGTCTCTCTAGCCAACCACTGCGTCGGCCACGGCAGACCCGAGTAAAGATTGAGCAAACTTCTTTAGTTCTCATCCTCTCGCTCATGGCATTCCTTGGATTGTTCCCTTATCTATTTATGTTGCTCACTTCCTTCAAGAACAACCAGCAAATTGTTGATAGCTATTGGGGTCTACCGATTCCAATTCACCTTGAGAATTACGTAGCTGCCTGGGATCAAACTAGGTATTACTTCCTCACAACATTTACCGTAGTTGCTGCAACTGTCGCAGCGGTCTTACTCCTTGGGCTTCTCAGCGGCTTTATCTTCGCCCGCTTCTCTTTCTTAGGCCGCAATTTCCTCTTCACCCTCGTGGGCTTACTTCTTATGGTTCCTTCGATCGCCGCTTTGATTCCACTCTTCGTTTTGAGTAAAGACCTTAAGATGCTCAATACCATCTGGGTTCTGATCATTCCTTCGATCGCCGGCAATGCTGTTCTAGCGGTAATTCTCTTTAAGAACTTTATTGAAGCCATCCAGCAAGAACTCTTCGATGCCGCTCAAGTATTCGGTGCATCCGGACCACAGATTTTCCGCTACATCGTTGCTCCGCTTTCATTCCCAATCATTGGAACAGTCTCACTGCTGACCATGATTAATGTGTGGAATGACTTCTTCTGGCCGCTATTAACCGTGACAGATGACAAATTGCGCACTGTTGCAATTGGTATTCAATTCTTCCAAGGTCAAAACACCACTGATTACGGCGGGCTAATGGCTGGTTACACACTCGCAAGCTTGCCGCTGCTCGTGCTCTTTACATTCTTATCCAAGTACTTCTTAGCCGGTATCTCAGGTGGATTAACCGCTTCAGATAAGTAAGAACTACTTCAATTCGCTATTGAGCGGATCAAGTTCTTTCATCTTTACCAGCGCGCCATCGCGCTCACTATGAGAACTAAGCGGATTCACCGAAATTACTTGCCACGCTTCAAATCTCCGTGGGTTGAATTTCACTGCCGCCCGTGCCACTTCAATACCTTGCGCGGCATGATTTGCCTTCGTGAGAGCACTCGCCGCACTCGACATGCGATAACTATCTTCTGGCCAAGTCATTGCTGCCTTTGCGATATCTGCCGTCTTATCGACGACAAGCGCACTTCTAAATTCAGCGTCCCTCATAAAGGGTGGAATCGCAATCATCAAGCCAATTACAGATGCAATTGCAACTGGTACTGCTGGAAACTTCGCCGCCTTCCCATGTGTGGCTGATCGGCCAGAACTCTTAACTTCGCCATCGCGAACCACTCTTTCATAGCCCACAATCAACCCAGCGAGAATCCATCCCCATACTGAGAGAGAAGCCATGTTAATACTGATAATCGTTTGGGCTTGGTAGCAGATCCACGCTGTAAAAATCGCTAAAAATTTCCAATCAACTTCAGGAGTTCGCCGCATCGTTTTAACACCTGCGATAAATACAACTCCAGTGAGTAGAAGGTAGGAAAGCAGTAGCACCAAACCGCCACATGCAAAGAGATCGAGCAAGAGATTATGTGCGGAGTTACTCAGTAAATCTGCTCCCCGACGAGAAATGACAATTGCATCTCGCGATGTCCGAAAATGATCCCCATACGAATCTAAGCCGACCCCAAAAATCGGATGTTGCTTACCCATCGCAATAGCAGCTCGCCAATAATCTCCGCGGAATGTCACGGAGTCTTTATAGAGGAACTTCTGCATCGGTCCAATTTGAAGCGTTCCTGCAATACCAGTAAATGCAATTACTAAAGCGCTTACGAGATAGGAACTAGCCCATCTCTTTTTAACTTTACTATTGAGAAAGAAGTAGAGGTAGATCGCAATTCCGAGGGTAATCATTACCAATCCCTGAATTGCATGGCTCTTTATGACTGCAAAGAGCAGGGAGCACTCAGCAATTCCAAGTGCAAACTTCTGGGATAGAGATTTTAGAGTTAAGAAATAAGGCATGGAAGCGATGCACGCAATTCCAAGAAAGGCAGAGAGAAAGTCAGGATTTCCAAAAGTTCCTAGTACCCAGCCGTTGGGATTGTCCCACTGAACAAAATCTGCTTTGCTAATTTGTACTAGTGAATAAGCAATTTGGGTTATAGCTACTGCAGAAATAGTTATGAGTAATTTCTTGATTAAGGCCGCGGAAGATAAAACTTGAGCGACCAAGAAGAGCAGAACTAAAGCCAGGTAATTAAAGAAGCCCAAGTACCTTCCCCAAGTTCCGAAGAGTTGTTGGGTATGAGGAGCAGGGGTGACAATAACAACAGTAATCAACGCTAGGAGAAAGACTATTACAGAAATAGTTATCGCTGGATCTATTTTTTTAACTTGTACGCGAAATGAAGGCCAAGAGAAGCCAAATACAGCAAAACTCATAAGAAGCAGGGTGGAGAATTTGATTAGGTTGACTGGCTCGAAACTAGTTCCTGGTGTGACAAAAACAGTCACGCAGGCGGGGATTGCCAATAAGAAGAGCGCTCCTCTGGAGTTTCGCATCTACCAAATATAGGGTGCAAACTCTTCACCGCTATTAGACTCCACTTCATGCGGCGTGACTATTACGACTCAGCAGCTAAGCCGCGAGTCTTTGATGACATATTTACCGCACTTTGGGAGTATCGCGATCTTCTAGTTCTTTTGGTTAAACGTGATCTCACCGCTCGATATAGACGTTCTTTCCTTGGACTACTCTGGAGTTTGCTGAATCCAATTCTTACAAGTTTTGTTCTCTGGTTAGTGTTCGTTCACATTTTTAGAGCCAAGCTTGAAGAAAATACACAATTTGCACCATACCTACTCTCGGGTGTGCTTGTGATCTCTTTTTTTGTACTGGGTTTCAATCAAGCTGCAGATTCTATTGCCAATGGGGCGGGAATTATTCAGAAAATCTACGTTCCCCCTCAAGTTTTTGCATTCTCTAGCGCAATTGTAAGTGCAATTAATTTTATCTTTGGGCTAATCCCACTAGTTGCAGTATCACTCTTAACCGGGCAAGCACTCGCCTTAACACTTCCACTTTGCATTGTCTTTATTTTTTTTATGTCTTGCTTCATTGTTGGTCTTGGTCTCGTTACCGCAATTCTATACATTCGATTTGATGACAGCAGGTACATTATCTCAGTAATCCTTTCCTTACTTTCCTATCTAACTCCAGTCTTCTATCCAATAGGCATACTTAGTGATCGAGTGCGATACCTTGTTATGTTTAATCCCCTTACATCCTATCTAGATATCTTTCGTAGTCTCTTTCTCGGCATTGGCCACCCTGGGTACTTGCAATGGCTCTACATGGCAGGCACTTCAATTATTTTTCTACTTTTGGGAATCAGGACTTTTTCTAAAGCTTGGGCTCGCACTGTGGTGATGATGTGAAAAGAGAGATAGTCAGACTAGAAAACATATCGGTCACTTACACCGTACGCCATGCGAATTCGCGTTCATTGAAAGATTTAGCTATCAAGTCAATTACGACCAAAAAATCAGATGTGCAGATCAAAGCTCTAAACAATTTATCGCTCACACTCAGTTCTGGTGAAGTTGTAGTTGTTGTGGGTTCGAATGGAGCCGGTAAATCTACCTTGTTAAAAGTGCTTGCTCGAGTGCTGCCACCTAGTACCGGGCGAGTAATTGTGGATGGAACGATTTCTCCAATGATTCAATTGGGGGCTGGATTTAACTACGAACTAACTGGGCGAGAGAATATTGCACTCTATGGAGTGCTTCTCGGCTATTCAAGAAGCGAAATTGAAAGCGCTATGAGCGAAATCGTTGATTGGTCAGAGCTGTCAGATTTCATTCACTTGCCGCTACGTACATACTCGTCAGGAATGATTGCACGCCTAGCATTTGCAATTGCTACACATAGACCTTCTGACTTAATACTCATAGATGAGTTACTAAGCGTTGGCGATCAAGGATTTCAGGAAAAGTCACAGGAGAGAATTAACCAACTCATGGCATCCGGAGCTTGCATCGTTTTAGTCACACACGATCCCACTGCAGCTAGACATCATGGAACTCGAGGAATTTGGATTAACGGAGGAAACCTAGTCCTAGATAGCGACATTCACACAGTGCTGGAGAAATACTCTCATGCCTAAAGTTCTGCATGTTATAGCTCGTATTAATCAAGGAGGGACAGCTCGATATCTTGAGAATTTGATACCGGGTCTCCAAAACCTTGGTTGGAAGGTTCTCGTCGCGACTGGGGATGTTCAGCATGGTGAAGAAGAAGATCAGATCGTAAATCACATGCCTATTAGGAAAATTCGGCACCTGGGAAGAAAAATCTCACCCTTTCATGATTTCTCAGCGAGAGAATCAATCAAAAGATTAATTGCAGAATTTCAGCCAGACATAATCCATAGCCATACGTTTAAGGCTGGGCTCCTAGTTCGGACATTGAAGTTAGACTTACCAATAATCCATAACTACCACGGGCATCTACTCTTTGACCCAGAATTTACGGGATTAAAACTGAAGTTAATAATTATGAGCGAAAAGCTACTCGCAAGAAGGTCGACAGTTCTTCTCACTACAGGAAATCACGTATCTCAAGCGCTATTAAAACATCAAATTGGGGAACAAAATCAGTATGTCTCTATTGTGCCGAACACTACACCAATTAATTTAATTGGTAAATCAGAAGCTCTTCGCGAACTTGGCCTAGATACTAATCTTACAATCATTGTATGGGCTGCGCGATTCACGCAAGTAAAGAACCCAAGTTTACTTGTTGAAATAGCCAAACTTCTTCCTGAATATCTCTTTGCAGCTTTTGGAGATGGAGATTTACTGCAGGAAATTTCTAATAGCGCGCCAAGTAATGTTAAATTCTTTGGTTGGCGTAAACCTGAACTTTTTTGGAGTATTGCAGATTTGTTCCTTTCTACTAGCCTTAATGAGGGCCTCTCGAACAGCATCATGGAGGCAGCATCTTTAGGTTTGCCTATTGTCGCTCTCAACATCGATGGCAATTTAGAAATTTTAGGTGAATACGCCAATGTGAGTTTGGCAGAGAACGATCATTTTAAACTTGCTTCTCTCATCAAAAATAGAATTAAAAATCAAAAATCTGAAAAATTAGATCAGGTAACTCAAGTAGATTTTTGCACCAACATCGCTCAACTTTATGAAATCACTATGACATCAACTCATGATTGAGATTCAATGGTCAGGTCATTCTTAACCATGATCTCAACCAACTGATTTAGATCAACTTTAGGCTCCCATCCCAATTTTTGCTTGGCCTTCGAAGCATCTCCAACCAAAAGGTCTACTTCTGCGGGTCTAACAAATCTACTGTCAAAGTCAACATAATCTTCAATACTTCCCTTCAAGCCTGCCATGTCAAGACTTGCTTGCACAAATTCTGCTACTTGATGAGTCTTACCAGTGGCGATTACATAGTCATCCGGTACATCCTGTTGAAGCATTAGCCACATTGCTTCAACGTACTCACCTGCATATCCCCAGTCCCGCCTTGGAGTGAGATCTCCCAGTGCAAATCTTTTTTGCTTTCCCAATGCAATTTTTGCCACATTGGAGGTGATTTTTCGAGTGACAAATTCATGCCCTCTAAATTCACCTTCGTGATTAAAGAGAATTCCTGAGGAGATATGCATTCCGTATGCCTCACGATAATTCAGGCAGGTGTAATGCGCGAAGGTCTTTGCGACGCCATAGGGAGATCGTGGATGAAAACGAGTTAATTCTCTCTGAGGAGTCTCCGTGACTTTGCCAAACATTTCAGATGACGAAGCTTGATAAAAACGAGTTGATTCAGCTTGGCCAGATTTCCTAATCGCTTCCAATAATCTCAAGGCTCCTACACCGGTAATATTGGCTGTTAATTCCGGCTGCTCGAAACTCATACCAACAAAGGTAATTGCCCCTAAATTATAAATTTCATCTGCTTCTACCGTAGAAACTACTGTCTGCAATGAGGCAAAATCGGTTAGATCCCCTCTGTGAATATGTACTTGAGGAAATAAATTTACAAATGAGTGTTCCCGAGAATTTCGTTGTCCATTAACTAGTCCATGGACTTCGTAGCCTTTCGATAGCAACAACCTGGTGAGATGGTGACCATCTTGCCCAGTTATTCCCGTAATTAGCGCCTTTTTCATAATTGCACCAGAGTACTTGATTGCATTTAGTTGCCCTTCCACCACTCTGGGTTCTTTTCGTACCAGGAAATTGTATCCTCAATCGCACTCTCAAAGGGAGTTAGGGAAAAATTTGGAAAGAATTCAAGAAATTTTCTACTATCTAAAGAATACCTACGGTCATGACCTTTTCGATCTGCTACGAACTCTACTACTTTCGAGAATTCAAGCCCCATTCGGGCAACAATTACTTCAAGAAGAGCAACGTTGGTAAAGCTTCTGCCACTCGGCAAATTTAGTATGTTCTCATTGCCTGCGATTGAAGACGCTAGCGCCACGGCGCGGCAATGGTCTTCTACGTATAACCATTCTCTTTCATTTAATCCGTCGCCGTAAACGGGCACATGACGACCCTGAAGCAAATTAGTCACACTTTTAGGAATCAATTTCTCCACATTCTGAAAGGGACCAAAATTATTCGAGCATCGAGTGATAGTGACCGGAAGTCCATGTGTTCTGCTCAAAGCCAACAACATTAATTCGCCACCTGCCTTTGATCCCGAATATGGACTGTTCGGAGAAACCGGCGACTGCTCGCTCCAACTGCCTTCACTAATTGAGCCATAAACTTCATCTGTTGAAATGTAAACAAATCTCTTCACATTATTTCGTAGCGCTATTTCACCTAGAACTTGGCTGCCAAAAACATTCGTTTCAATAAATTCCCTAGCAGAATCGATTGATCTATCTACATGAGATTCTGCAGCAAAATGAAAAATTACATCAACCCCTAGACAAGCATTCGAAACTAAGTCAGCATTCCTTATGTCTCCTTTAATAAAATTAATTGACCCACTTGAAACTAAATCAGCAATATTTTCCATATTTCCGGCATATGTCAGTGAATCCAAGGCAACAATTTCTGAAGCTTCAGGAAGAATATCGTTGCTTGCTACCTGCCTTACAAAGGAGGAGCCGATAAAGCCTGCGGCTCCAGTAACGAGAATTTTCATGGTTAAAGTGTATGGGAATGGATAGACTTCCATCATGAAGGGACTTCTTCTCGCCGGTGGGCACGGAACACGTTTACAACCGATGACCAGTGCTATTTCTAAGCAACTCCTTCCTGTTTATGACAAGCCAATGATTTACTACCCACTTTGCACTTTGATGTACGCAGGAATTAGAGAAATTGCAGTCATCACAACACCCCGCGATAAACACCAATATCAAGATTTACTCGGAAGTGGCAACCAATTCGGGCTTCAATTCACCTATTTAACTCAGGAGAAACCCGCTGGAATTGGTCAATCCTTAACTTTGGCAGCAGAATTTATTGCCGAAGAAAGTGTGGCTTTAATACTTGGAGATAACATTTTTCATGGTCAGTTTTTCGGAAGAAACCTAAAGAGCTATGAATCAATCAAGGGTGCGCAAGTTTTTGCTTATGAAGTCTCCAACCCCAGCGATTTTGGAGTTATTGAGATAGATGGAGAGAAGGCTATTTCAATTGAAGAGAAGCCAAATAATCCAAAATCTAATCTGGCGGTCACCGGTCTATATTTCTTTGATAACAGAGCAAAATCCTTCTCATTAGAAGCAAAACCTTCCCACCGTGGAGAATTTGAAATCACTGATATTTTGCAGAGATACATGGAACTTGGCGAACTTAAAGTCAGCCAAATGCCTAGAGGCACCGCGTGGCTTGACACAGGAACACCAAACAGTCTCCATGATGCTTCTACTTTTGTTAAAGTCCTTGAAGAACGACAAGGTTTGATGGTCGCCTGTCCCGAAGAGGTTGCCTGGAGAATGGGATACATTTCTAAATGTGAACTTTCTAAATTGGCAGACGCTTACCCTTCAAATAGCAAATACGGCGAGTATCTTCATAAGTTGGGAACAACTGCCAAAGATGCTTCGCACTAGAATAATGGGAGTTAAACCAAGTCAAAATCCAATCATAATTGCTTTCGCGCAACCTACAGATCAGCTTTGTGTAGCATGAATATTGATTCAGACGAATTTATCAACGCTTTGTATCGAAGTATTCTGGGAAGGGCACCTGATAGTCTCGGATTTGAGCAGCACGATAGAAATTTAGCGAATGGAATATCCCTGACAGAAATTATTCAAATTTTTCTGGAAAGTGACGAATTCAAAAAAAAATTATCGGTTCTTCTGACCATTGCTCAAACTGAAGGAAAAATACCGGCTATTAATGGTTTTTCTCAGTATCAGGAGGACTGGTTTTTGGTTAGAGATATACTTATAGATAGCGCACAACAAAATTACATTGTTGATGTCGGTGCTAACTCAATTACGGGATCCAATACCTGGTGGTTTACTCAGAATTTAGGCTTCAGAACACTCCTTATAGAAGCAAATCCTGAATTATGCAAAGAATTTGCCAAGACTCTTCCTTCACATGCCAAGATTTTGAATCTTGCAATCGGAACCAGTGAAGGTTTATCTAAGTTTTATCTATCCGAAAATAATGCTGTAAGTAGTTTATCCAAGGATAATGCAGAGATTTGGGGAAAGCCGATAAGGGAGATTTCTGTGGAAATGCGACGGCTGCCATCTATACTAGAGGAACAAGAAATTCCTCTCAATTTCTTGCTTTTGTCTATTGACATTGAAGGCTGGGACTTGCGCGTGCTAAAAGATTTGCTTGAAAATTCTCCCTACCGGCCCCAATACATCGTTGCAGAGTTACCAGAATTTAATGACAGATTTTTAATTGAAAATCTTCCTGAACTCGTTTTGAACTACGAAGTTCTAGCTCGCACAGTGTCGAACGTGATTCTAAGAATTCGGCATAGAAGTTAATTAGTAAAGAGCTCGCGATACACCCTCCAGTCGTATCTACTGTGAAGTTGTTCTAGATCTGGAGGAGTCTCTTTGAGAACCTTAAAAATTACCGAATCCCAATCTTCTGAATTCTGCCCATCAACGTGACCTACTCCTGCCTCTCGAAACTCTACTAGCGAGGAATTTGAAGCAGTCAGAACTGGTGTTCCAACTGAAATTGAGTCCAATACAGGAAACCCAAATCCTTCATACGACGACGGATAAATGCATAATGCAGCCCCAGCCAGTTCTTCCCAGTACTTTCGATCTTCGACATATCCTAGAAAACTCACACTTTCCTCCAAGCCGGCACTTAAAAACTCGACTTCGGACATGTATGACGCTGATGTCCACCAAGCTACTTCTCCAACGACCCTCAAAGAATAGGAGCCACGGAATTCCGAATCCCTCCACCATCGCAACATCTCAACTATTCTTTTTCTTGGTTCAATCGAACCAACATATAGAAAGACCTTACTTTCTTTGGAGTCCCTATTTCTTTTTATTTCTCCGAGGTCTACAATTCCTAAACCCGGAAGTAGCACTCTACTTAGTGGAAAATTGGCATACCTAAGTGAATCTAAAAATGTGGATCTAGAAATCAAAATAGTTTCGTCATCATATTTTTCTGAAAAAAGAAGATTAGTCTTGAATCTAGCTACTGTTTCCTCGGAGTGAACTTCCGGAAAAATCAGCGGGCTAAAATCATAAACTATTGTGTATTCTCTCAAAAAAACTTTTTTTTCTGGGCGCCATAATGGATAGACAATTCCGATATTTTTAGGTAGCAACTCTAGTGTACGGGAGAATTTCAATTGCAAAATTACTTCTCGTATCGCGCTGAAATCACTCAATTCGCTTACTAGGGAAGATTCTAGTGTTGTCCATTCAAAATTGTTGCCACCATTCAAATGCCAATTATTCATTCCTCTGATAAGTAACACGTCACTTTCGGCATTTAGTGCCCGAATGATTGATAACCCGACACGAGCAACTCCAGTGACCTTTCCATGTAACAAGGGATCCACATCAATTGCGACATGATTCCTATCCATCAAGGAGTACACACTTTTCATTTTCTCCCAGCAACCAATCAGCCGCCAGTTGTTGCAGCCTGAGTTGATCTAATCTAGAGTCTTCATCAGAAACAATTTGTTGAATTAGAAGTTCTTCTAGCTCTTTAAATATTGGTGGATATGTAGTTGTTTCTATAATATCTTGGGTTGTTGCAGGGAAATTTGTAGGGATTTCATCGCAATCTACGAAAGTGAATTGCTGGTTGACTGGGTAGTCTAGAAAAGCTGAATTCCTAGGAATAAGACATTTAATACCAGCGATTGCATGTTCTATGACTGGCAGGCACAAACCTTCTCCACTTGATACATTAATGTAGAGGTCTGAAAGTGCTCGGATCTTGTGGCAATCATACTCACTTAAATGCCCACTCACAAGGTAAATTGATTCTGATTCAATTCCAAATCGTTTTCTTGTCTTCCGAACAGAATTTAAAAACTGTTGGGCTTCGCTTTCACTACAGTGAAGCTTAACTAATAAAATGCACTGCGGTCTTTTCCTTGCAACACTACAGAATAATTCAATTAACATTTCACTATTCTTGCGAATATCATTAGGGTTTAGCCAAGAGGAAATTACATACTTTCCTGCAACTCTCTCAAGTAAATTCACATTAAGAAGATCTGTGGAAAATTCACCTAAATTTCGAGATCTGTTCCTATACTTTTCAAATATTCTGTAAATGCGGACTATGACTTTATGAGCTTTTTTTGGAATTCTCGGCCGTATTTTTTCTCGATAGAGTTGTTTTAAACTAATAGCTCCACCTACGGCACCTAATTCTTGGGATGATTCGTTTCCAATACTATGGGATGCTAGTGTACGTGCTTGTATTTCTGGAACATTTTTGCTGAAAATCGGCGGTTTAGAGTAAAGGAATTCTTTTCTCATTACAATCGGTTTCAGTTTCTCGTCCGCTTTTTCGATTGCTGCGGCTGTATGTGAACTAAAAACAAATATTCTTTGAAAAGCCCTTAAGTGTCTTGCCCAGTTGCCATAAGCAGACTCATAACTATTGTGTAGCGGTATGTCCGGATATTCCCACGCAATAAAGATGTAATTATCCGTCAAACTAGTAACGGTAGCTCGATGAGGTGGAGAAAATGCCAAATGAATTACATCAAATTTTCCTTGTTCAAGAAATTTTAGAACCCGTGAATTTAATTGTTCAGCAGTCGTTGCCCAATCGACAGTGTGTCCTGCCTTGAGGAGAAAGTCCCCCATTTTTGTAGCAAGATAGTAATAAGAATATTCTGACCAACCGAGAGTTTCTTTTGCAGAAGAGTCTCCATGTGGGTGAGTTATTACAAAGTGCATCAATTAATTCCGCTCAAATAGGTAAGTACTGAGGAGATTGGCGTAGGCGAGTACTTGATCATTTTTGTCGACCCAATGCTGAGCCCTTCGTTCTTGTGTCATCGCTTTACCCAACGCATTCTTGAATTCTAAGTCAGATCCAGGCAAGAATCGATAAATCAAAGGACTCTCTATCAAGTTTATAGGCAGATCAGAAACTACACATGGTATTCCATATCCTAAAGCTTCATGTAAGGGAATATTGAAACCTTCATTTATTGATACAGAAATGAAAATCTTGGCATTTTGATAAAGCGCATCAAGGCTAGAGTTGCATATTTTTCCACATACCTTTATTGATCTTGATGATTTAGATGGTCCGGAATATTTCCACCCTTTACCACCCACAATTAACACTTTAATATTTACATCTTCAAAACATTTTTCCTGTGCTTTTAGAAATGAGTAATTCTTCCTAGGTTCCAGAGTGCCAACCACAATCGCATACGATTCTCGCGGAATACCCTCTGTGCAAACAGAACATTTCCCGCAAGACATCCCTTCAGGTTTTGTAACAAGACATGGAAATACTCCTATATTCTGGGGACGAAATCCATGGTTGACCAAGCTCTTTCTAGTTTGATGAGAGTTCGCAATGATGAATACCGAATTTCTCTTTGCGTTTTCTAATGATTTGCTGAATATTGCAGGAACCCACTTCCGAAACCACTCGGGGTTAGTTATAGGAAATAAATCATGAGCCCTTATCAGAACTCTGTTTTCTCCATAACCGACTAGTGCAAACTGCGAAAATACAAAAACTGTGTCCTGATTACTTGGTAACATTTTTGATTGTTTGCTGCAAAGTTGGAAAAGACGGATTACTCGATCTAATACTCCTGTGTATCTATTCTCGACATCGATGCCTGGGCTCAACTTTCTAAAAGAAATTTCTACTGAAAGCAAATTCAAGGCATCACGTAGGAATTCAGATTCCTTGCTAATCCCAGTGGGTAGTTTTCCCAAGAAAGTGGTGTCAAAAACTATTCTCAAAAGTACCTTCTATCTCATGGGCGTAAATGTAATTTGGAACTCAACTGAATTATAGGCCCTAGTGCATGCGAACATTCTATTGTGCACCAAAATGCTATTAAGATTCCTTCATGATCATTCTTTTGTTGGACTTAGAAACTTCAGAAAGGTACTTTCACAATCACAGTTGCTTGCCTGTTACGCAATCGAAGAGAGATAAAGTCCTATGAAAATTCTAGTGATCGGGAGTGGCGTAATTGGGAAAGCAACACATCAGAAGTTACTTTCATTTGGCATAAGTAGTGAGGTCGCCCTGTTCAGTAGTCGAGTCCTGGAGGCCCAATCTGACTTGCAAACATTGAATCTTATTAGAGAGACCAACTTGATTATTTGGACTGCTAGAGATGCTGGAGCGCCTCGGGAGTTAGGAAATTCCATTCCTCTCTGGGATCGCTTACAAAGAATCTTGACCCAAATTCATTGGCGCGGCAAGTTTGTATTTGCATCTTCCGCGGGGGCTATTTACGGGAATGACACAGAATTTCCATCAAGTGAAACTTCTAGACAGTTTCCAGTTGAACCATATGGAAGAATAAAAAAACTTCATGAAATGGATTTAATAGAAAATGCAAGAACGGGGGAATTTGAGATCTTGATAGCCCGGGTCACAAATGTATTTACTGTAGATAAGAATGATAGGGGAATTATTGGTTCCGTACTGAGATCGATTGAAGATAGGGAAAATTTTGTCTTGCAGTGGGGTTTTCAAACTAGAGATTTCATTTGCCTTGAAGACTTTACTACAATTTTAGTTCAATTGATTTCTCTAAAGCAGCAAGGCATTTTTAACATTGGTAGCGGAGTGAGTCTAAATATGTTTGACGTGATTAGAAAGTTTGAACACTTCTATCAAAAAAAGAGTAACTACGTCTTGGATGGATCGATACCACTAATTCCCCGTTCTGAAGTAGTTATTTCTAAACTCCTGAAAACAGGTATACCTCAGCCGAGAACGATTGACATGTGCTTGCTTGAAATGAAGTTGTAACGGCTATCCCTGCACACAATTCGACTTAGTGGAAAAGATAAAGTCTATGAGATTGCATGTACGTGGGTAGATTTGAACCAAATATGCTCTTGAGTTCAAGATACTGAAGTTTCGCACCAATTTCTTCAGCAAGTTTCTCGACGTATTCAAAATTATTGACACCTTCAAAAAAATTATTTGTCGCAATAAGTGAATAGTTAGCATTTTTAAAAAGGGCAAAGAAAGCTTTCCTATCATCTAGTGGTATCTCAGTGAAACTCCAAAAGGCAACCAAAGAATAGTCTTCGTCGGGTATAGCAAGGCTTTCCTGTTGATTAATGTTGTTGGTAGGTCTGTACATTATCTTTGAAGTACCTTTCAGTACTTCCTTTTCTACTTCTTTCGCGATCGCCTGCATTTCATTTGTGTCGTAAGAATAAATCAATCTGATTCTAGAGATCGCTGCCAAGGTAGTAACCGCGCCAAAGCCGGGACCAATTTCGGCAATGGAGCATCTGGCTTGAAGATGGTCGTATCCTGCTCTTCCGAACGCAGTTAGCAAAATGGCATTTCGAAGTAACCAATTCTTAAAAAGCTCCACCCCTATCTTCCTGAAGGCAAAAGCATAATTTACTGCCAGATCGTGGATCATTTCGCTAAGCGAACCGGAAATCTTTTTTAAGATTTCCGGTTCTAGCTTAGCCACTTGAACTAGGGTCACTTGGCGAATAAGGGGAGTACGGGCCCAATCTCTGGGTGCAACGTGTCTTACCGTAAAAAGTAAATACACATAGAATGTTTTCCAGGCATAACTTTTGTTTTGATTTGACCCCTTGGGAACATCATGAGTTTTAGCTTTTTTGTGATTGCTGTAATTGAGAATCCCTAACCATGCATACGACAAAAATATTTTCGTATGCCGGCGCCAAGAGCTGTTTGGAAATCTTTTAAAAAGGAGTTTGGATAAGTCAATGAACATTAATTGCCAAAAATTCTTTACTTAGACGAAAAAGATCAATAACAGACAGCAAATTCTTCATGTGGGCCCCGACGGGCTCGAACCGTCGACCCACGGATTAAAAGTCCGTTGCTCTACCGACTGAGCTAGGGGCCCGAATTATTTACGAGTGTGAATCGTAGCGTGTTTTCTTGCGACTACCTGCCGCGCGAAGCGCGCTGTAAACGGTCACGAATTGCTGCGGCAAGGTCATCGCCATCTGGTTGTAGCGCAACGATCTTGTTCAACCCTTTTGCATCGCCAAGTCGAAGCGCTGCATAAAGATCTCGCGCATACTGCTCGACAGTTCTTGGCGAGGCCAAACGAATCACACCATTGGGAGTTGGAATTGTGTCCGGTGCAATTAGTCCTTCACCAGGTTCGGCTAAAACATCGAGGATCACGGTTGCCTTTGGTGCGTAATGATTTTCAAGCATTCCAGATGCGCGAATTTCTGTATCAGGATTTTCTGTAACAGAAAGACCTGTGCATGTTTCAATCATCTCTTTTGTAATTGCACCAAGGCGAAGGATTCTCGGTACATTGTGTGTGCAATCGATAATGGTCGATTCAACGCCAACTAGCGATGAGCCGCCATCGAGTATTCGATCATTAGCATCTAGATACTCGCTGAGTTCTTCAGCCACTGCTTGTGCAGTGGTTGGTGAAACATGGCCAAAGCGATTAGCACTTGGAGCGGCAATGCCTACGCCACCGATCTTATGAAATTCATTCAACAGTCCTAGTGCAACAGCATGGGCGGGCACTCTGATACCAACAGTTTCTTGTGAACCAGTAATGAAATCTTTAGCTAAAGCAGTTCGCTTAAGAACTAGCGTCATTGGTCCTGGCCAGAATTCCCGCGCTAGAGCAATTGCATACTCTGGGATTTCTCTGGCCCATTGATCAAGATGTGAAATATCTGCAATGTGCACGATGAGAGGATGATCTTGTGGGCGCCCTTTAACTGAGTAAATTCGCGCTACTGCTGCAGAGTTCGTGGCATCTGCACCGAGACCGTAAACCGTTTCAGTAGGAAATGCGATGAGTGCGCCATCTTTTAAAGATTGTGCTGCATCTGCCAGCGTAGCGGCGGTGCATTGCGAAAGTATTTGCGTCAAGATACTCCTATGGCACCGCATCCGATAAAGGTTATGGAAATCATAGCCCGTATGAATGTGGGTGGCCCAGCAGTCATTGTCGCTGAATTAATGCGGGGACTTCCACAGTCAGATTTTGAAGTAAGGCTCATTACTGGCAATTGCGATAGCGGTGAGGCTGATTATTTGGAAACAGTAGCTCGTGATATTCCCGCAGTGCGAATTGGTGGTTTAGGTAGATCAGTTTCTCCATTGAAAGATTTTTTCTCCTTCTTTACTTTGATCCGTGAGATCCGCGCCTTTGCGCCAGATGTGATTCACACACATACCGCTAAGGCTGGAGCGCTTGGTCGAATAGCTGCATTGCTCGCGGCACCTGGTGCTGTGCGAATTCATACTTTCCATGGTCATCTACTCCATGGTTATTTCAATCCTGTAGTTACAAAGCTTGTTACATTGACCGAGAAATTACTTGCTTCACTTACTCATCACTTGGTGGCAGTTGGTAATCAGGTAAAGGATGATTTGATTGATGCTGGAATTGGTAGTGAGAAGAAATTCTCTGTTTTCTTTCCAGGTCTGCCAGAACCAGTTCAATTTGAGAAGAGTGCGGCAAGAAAGAGGCTTGGCCTTAGCGCTGACGGCGTTTATGTCACTTTTGTTGGGCGCCTAACGCAGATTAAGCGGCCAGACCGCTTGCTTGATCTGGCAGAGATTTTGAAGGCTAAGAAGAGTGCAGCGGAGATTGTGATTGTTGGTGAAGGAGATCTCTTTGCTACAACAAAGCAGTGCGCAGAACGCGATGGCCTGCCAGTGAAATTCTTAGGTTGGCGAAGTGATGTTGCAGAAATTTTTGCTGCATCTGATCTTGCAATTTTAACAAGTGATAACGAGGGAATTCCATTAACTCTGATTCAGGCAGCGCAAGCTGGGTTGCCAATAGTTGCGACAAATGTGGGTTCTATTCACGACATTGTTGTTGACGGTGAAACGGGAGTGCTTACTGCGCCCAATGGGGATGCTTTAGCTGCGGCAATTACTGGACTCTTGGCGAACTCTAAGCAAATGCACAATTTTGGTAGCGCAGGTCAAGCGCGAGCTAAAGAGTTTTTCTCACTTTCGCGAATGATTTCTGATCATTCACATTTGTATAAGCAGGGTAAATAAGTCAGACTTGCTTCATGAATAAAAAACTTATCGCAGCATCTGCCATTGTTTTCTCCCTTATTGCACTTCCTGCGCAGGCAGCGACACCGCGCACTGTCACAGTTGCTTCCGACGGTTCGGTAAAGGTAACCCCTGATGCGGTACGAGTCGATGCACAGGTCAATGTTGTAGCAGCGTCCAGCACAGATGCACTTAAGGCAGCGAGCACTGCTGCAACTGCCGTACGTGCTGCGCTTACTAAGAATTCAGTCGCCAGCAAAGATATTGCCACTCAGACTTTGACTATTTTTCCTGAGTACAACTACACCCAAGAAAAAGGTTCGGTTCTGATTGGTTATCGGGCTAGCCAGAGTTTTACTATCACAATTCGCGCTGCTAAAAATGCTGGTGTAATTGTTGATGCCATCGTTGCAGCAGGTGGCAATAACTTGCAGGTCTCTGGGGTGACTCCATTTGTTATTGATGATACGAAGGCCAGTTCTGGCGCGCGCATCAATGCTGTTGCAAAAGCGAAAGTAAAAGCTGCACATTACGCCGCACTATTAGGTGTGAAACTTGGCAGTGTTACAACAATTGTTGAGAGCTCTGCACCCTCTAACATTCGCCAAGTATTTGCGATGGCAAAGGATTCAGTGGGAGCAACTCAGATTGATTTGGGTCAACAAGATGTCAGCGTCTCAATCACAGTGACGTGGGCGATCAATTAATCGCCAAAATCTCGATAAATAGGCGCATCAATTCCGCGAGTTTTACCCTGCGCGAATAAAAAGGTACGATTTGCGAGCCTCAAACGTCCCCATCGTCTAGGGGCCTAGGACATCGCCCTTTCACGGCGGTAACACGGGTTCGAATCCCGTTGGGGGCACGGTTCACTAATTGCATTGCAATTAATGAATTGAAGTTGGCCCAGTAGCGCAGTTGGTTAGCGCGCCGCCCTGTCACGGCGGAGGTCGCGGGTTCAAGTCCCGTCTGGGTCGCAAGGAAGTTTTTGCCTTGCGCAATTACTTCTTTTGATTGGCTTGGTAGCTCAGTTGGTACGAGCGAACGACTGAAAATCGTTAGGTCGCCGGTTCGATCCCGGCCCAAGCCACGTTGGAGATAGACCATTCTCAATCTTGCACTTAGGCTTTCCTTATGAAATTGCGGGTGCTACTTACGGCAATGTTTATTGCTCTAATTCCCGCGCCAGCCCATGCAACACCTGGCTGGTGTTTTGAGAATGCAGATGGCCAACAATCATGTGGCTCGACTTTTGAAGAGAGTTCAGCCCTGTTAATTGCTGACATGTATGTAAGAAATGATCGTATGTTTGCAAAACGCGCTGCAGATGAAGCAGCAGCACAAGCTGCGCTTCAAGCAGAGTGGCGTAGGCAAGCAGAAGAGCAGAGCGCTCGTGATGCCGAAGGAATAAGAATTAGTCTCGAGAACGCCGCAAAGAATGCAGCGGCAGAAGCAGCACGTCTTGCTGCAGAACAACAACAGAATAATCCGCCATCAAATCCGGAGCCACCCTCAACTCCAGAACCGCCATACATGATTGTAACGCCAGAGATTCCACAGGTGCCTTATCAAGGATTCATTAATTGTGGTATTCCGCAAAATTATGAGCACGTCAATTGCGGTGGATCACAGCCCGTACCAGTCGTTTTTCCGCAACCAGAGGCGCCGAGAATAGAGGCTCCACGTATCGAACCTATTCGCGTTGAAATCCAAATACCAGCTGCGGTGGTTGTCCAGAAAGATGAAAGTATGACTGCGCTTGTTGAAGTTCTTGAAGACCCAAAAGTCTTAGAAGAAGTGAAAATTCTAGCTATTCCTAAAGTTGCTGATACCGCAGTTGAAAAACCTAAGGTTCAGAGTGCGCCTAAATCAATTACTCCAGCGCCTAAGGTGGCCATCTCGGCACCGACCAATAAGAAAGTTATAACCTCAAGTGTTCCAGCGAAAAAAGCTCCGCGGATTACAAAGATTTCTTGTTATAAAGGAAAAATTCTAAAAGTTATTTCAGGAACTAATCCAAGTTGTCCTGCAGGTTACAACCAGAAGTAATTAACCGGCAGACCCGGAAGGTCCAGACTTACGTTGGAATCGCGCAGCTGGAGCGCCACCTGCTTGAGAACCTTTAACTTTAGATTCTGAAGAATTCTTCCCACCGGCAGTTGGCTTGTTCTGATTCTTTTTCTTCTCTAGCGCAGCAAGAAACTTTGCGCGTGCATCATCAGCAGGTTTCTTATCATCGGCCATGGCTCTAGGTTACTCCCTTCCGAAGAAGAAAATTAGCAGCGCAATCCAAGCCAAACCTGCCAGCGCGATAATCGCCCATCCCAAAGTATCTGGATAGGTATAGAGCAGCAGTGCTGCAGCGCCAAAGAGTGCAGCCAAAGACCAGAGCGAAATTGCTGTTTTACGACGACTAAAGCCCATGCGTAATAGGCGATGTGAGAGATGGTCGGTGCCACCTTCGAATGGTGAAATGCCGCGACGCAATCGCGAAACTACCGCCACTGTTGTATCGAGAATTGGAATTGCCATCAGGAGTGCGGGAATTGCAAGCGATTTTTCAACGGGAACAATTCCTGGATTCAAACGAATAGTAAGCACCGAGATGATGATGCCAAGAAAGAGTGCACCGGCATCGCCCATGTAGATCTTGGCAGGAGAGCGATTCCAGAAGAGAAATCCAGCTGTTGCGCCAGCTGTAACAATTGCAAGTGCACTGACGAGAATTTGTTCGCGTTGGAATGCAATGGCAAATATGAAGATTGAAATAACAGCGACAGTGCCCGATGCGCCGCCATCGAGATTATCGAAGAAGTTGATGGAGTTGCAGACACCGACTACCCAGAAGGTGGTGACGACAATGTCAAGAATTCGATTTCCGCTGGGGGTGCCTATGGTGTCGGAAAAGATCAAAATCGCAGATACAACGATTGCAGTGACGGTCTGGAAGATTAGGCGTGGCCAGGGTTGTAATCCGCGCAGATCATCGATTAAACCCATGATTGCGACGATGAGCGCAGGAATAAGTACTGAACTTGCGAGGAGAAAATTCTGCCACGTGAAATCGCTATACAAGAGCGCTCCATAGGAAGCCCCCGCAACGCCTAGTGCGATACCGACACCGCCCAAATAAGGAACTGGATCTTTCTGCATCTTGCGAGCCAAGGTCGGGCGGTCTACTGCATCAATTCTGATTGCGAGCGCGCGCATCAGCGGAGTTAGGACGCCAACGAAAATAAGGGTGAGCGCGCCAAGCAGAATGAATTGCAGAAGTGAATATGTCACTTGGGTAGACCTCGCTTATAAGTCCGCGCAAACTCTTGAACATCAGAGAGTGCAAAGCGACGATGGCCACCTAAAGTCTTGATCGATTTGAGCTCGCCACTTGTTGCCCAACGGGAAATAGTTTTGACTGTTTTATTAAACATCTTTGCGACTTCACCTGGCGTAAGAAGGAGATCGACTTCGACTTTTCTATTCACTCTTGCCACCAGAGTTGCGTAGCTTCAAAACTTCAGATTCGCGATAGCGACGATGGCCACCGAGTGTGCGAATAGAAGTGAGTTTTCCTTCATTGGCCCAGCGAGTAACTGTCTTGGCGTTGACGTGAAAGAGCGCGGCTACTTCTGTGGGAGTAAGGAGATTTTCAGAGTCAGGCAGACGATTCATGCGATAACTCCCCTCAACTGACCGCGACGATAATGTCCGATTGCGACCACTTTGGGAAACTTACATGGCTTGTTCGAAGGCGGCAACCCTGCGCCAACGCGTCACTAAGCGCTCATAACCACGCCCAGCAAGTGCGCCATCGCCCGATGCCAATCCAGCAATCGAACTTAAAACATCTTCCACCGATGTATCGCCATCGAGTCCAGGCTCACCCGATGCAACTAATGAGCTCTCCAAATATGTTGCAAGCCCGCCGTAATCGAGTTCGACCATAGATAGCGGATGGAATGCATCAAGCCAGTCACCGAGATCTTCAATTTCAGCTGCCACTGGACCATCACCAAATGCACTGCTCACTGCAGTATGTGCCATCTCGCAGCGCATCTTGGCTTGTGCGATCGATGTGCGCAGAACTGTAAATGCGCCATTGTCATTATGGCCGCGCACTCGTTCATTAGGAATAAAGAGCGAGAACCAACGAGGCGGAACAATCCACGTCTCAGTCAAAATGTGGGGAATGCGATCGTCGAGAAATTGTGAACCTTGCGCAATCGCATCCTCGATTTCTTCCGGGAGAAAATAAATCGAAACAGATGTAGGAAGAGTTTGGCGAAAATCTTCCAACGCTGCCCAACAACGAGTTGCTGTGGACCACGGACAGACATAGCGAGCGCCATCGATATCAAGAATGTGCGCGCCATCGGGTGTGAGCCCAGTAGGTGCTGGCGCAATTGCGCGACTAAGTGCAGCCCTCTGTTCTGATTCGCGTGAATTGTCATTGGCTGCAATTGCTTGCCAACGAAGTTGATCGGCAGGATCAAATGCAGCTAATGGTTCGAAGACTCGAAGACTTGCAACATACGGCGTGGGTTGTGACATTAATTCACCGTGTTACGCGCGTGGAATGTAATTGCCCTCAGCAAAGGGATCGTCTTCATCGCGATTCTGCGAATTGTCGACCTCGCCGTGAAGTTCTTTTGCTAAACGATCGAGATCCATCTCTTGTGAGTTGTATTTCAAATCGCGAGCTACTTTGGTTTGTTTGGCTTTTGCTCGGCCGCGTCCCATGGCGTGAGCTCCTTACTCCCAATGTTTTCTAACAGGTGGGTAGGTTATCGCGCCTGGGGTTTGCCTTCCAAAGCCGGGGCTGGGAATCTGCGGAGAAGTGCCATGATTCCAGCCACTTGAAGGAAGAGGCTCAGCCCTAAGGTCGGTAGGCGGAAGCGGTGGTCACCGATGGTGGCAGCTGCGGTGAGCATGCCCAGGAGCACGGGTGTGGCGGTGAGGAGGGCGAGCTGTCGCTCTATGCCGCCTAGCCGCCAGAGTGCGCGGAAACCATAGCCAAAGAGCGCTAGTCCGCTGAGGAGCCAGAGCCAGCTGATGACCTTGCCCACTGATCCAAAAACAAGTTTCTCTCCAGTTTTTGAAGACTTTGCGATATTCATCAGCGGATTGATCTTGAGCCATGGATTGCGATTCATAGTGCCGTCCGCAATTGGGCCAGACCATGGCGACCAGTAGAAGAGTGATTTATGGAAAATTAATGATGCCGATTTCACTGGATGAGTGAGATACCACTTCATAACACACTTAACTCTCTGCGAATCACTCACTGATGTTGCAGGTGGAATGGCAGGGCAATCAACTCCCCAATTCTTATTTTTTTCAAATGCATATTGTCCAGTTGCATGATCTCCAGCACCGATATTCATTGTGACGCCAAGATTGGTAGAAATAGTTGCCATGTTTACAGCTTTGACATTTCGAATAACTAATCCAATTGGCATAACTGACATGACTGCGCAGCCTGTAATTAAGACTGCCGCAAGGGCCTTACGTGAATTGAGATAGGTGCCCCAAATCAGAAAAATAAAGAATCCCATGAGTAATCCACGAGGTTGCATAAATCCAGAGAAGCTTTGCAGTAATCCAACCCAGAGCACAGTAAGTTTGAATTCTTTGGCACTTGGCTTTAATTGAAAACGAATGATTAAGCCAACGCTGGCCAGCATGCATGAGGCAACAAGTGATTCATAACCTACGGCAAAGGAACTCAGTGAGAGCGTAGGATTGAGGTAGAGAAATATTGCCAACCACCAAGCAAGAAAACTTAAGCGAGTACGGCGAATTTGTTCGACAAAGAGTACAACTGCAAGGCTGTAACAAATAGCTTGGAAAAATGAGAGTAAAAAATAGAGATTAATAGTAGAAATTTTGGCCAAAATCCACATAACTATCGGATAGCCGGCCGGCCAATAATTGAGAATAGATTTCTTGGAGAATAAGCCATCGTTAAGTAGACCGTCAGTGCCACTCCCGTAATTCTCACCATCGGCGCCATACCAACCACCGTGAGGAATGTTAAACATAATCATCATTTTTACGGCGAAGACTAAGAGCGCTAGAAGGTAGAGGTTCCTAGCAGCTTTGGGGCGCTGGCTTGATACTGAGCGGTGTTTGTACTTCTTTGATTTTGCCATCAGCTACCCCTTATAAGTTCCGGTTAAGTATGAGCGCTCTGCGCCACTTTCTCTCGCAACTTCACCTGCTACCCAGGCTTTCATGCCGCGGGCCGCTAGAGATTTGAGAGTTAATTCTGCAACATCGGCTGCAACTATCGCCGACATGCCAATTCCACAATTCCACGTGCGCTCCATGTCGCTCTGTGGCACCTGGCCAACTTCGGCCATGTACTGCATCTCTACTGGCAACTGCCAAGTCGTACGGTCATAAATTGCAACTAATCCATCTGGAGTTACCCGTGCTGTGTTATCTGCAATTCCGCCACCAGTAATGTGAATGAAGGTGCGCAAATCTGTTTTGAGAACATTCATGAGTGCAAGGCAATCAAGGGTGTAAATCTCAGTTGGTGTGAGAAGGGTTTCGCCTAAGGATTTGTTAAGTTGCGTAACTACTCCTTCTAGACTCAATTTTTTACTTTCAATTATGTGGCGAATGAGTGAATAGCCATTGGCATGAAAACCACTCGATGGCATCGCGATGATTACATCGCCACTTTTCACGCGATGGCTACCTAGCTGATTGGGTTCATCAACAACTCCAGTTGCTGCACCTGCAATATCAAATTCATCAATACCAAGAAGCCCAGGATGTTCGGCAGTCTCGCCGCCAATAAGTGCAGTATTTGCCTTCTCGCAACCACGAGCAATTCCCTTAACAATGTCGGCGATGCGCTCTGGAATCACTTTGCCGACCGCGATGTAATCAGTCATAAAGAGTGGTTCTGCTCCGCAGACCACTAAATCATCAACCACCATTGCAACCAGATCTTCACCGATTGTGTCGTAGATTCCCATACGCCGTGCAATCTCAGTCTTTGTGCCAACTCCATCAGTTGAAGAAGCGAGCAAAGGTTTCTGCATATTCTTTAACTTGCTCGCATCGAAGAGTCCGGCAAATCCACCAATACTGCCAACAACTTCGGGGCGATTGGTGCGAGCAATAGATGCTTTCATTAATTCAACGGCGCGGTCGCCGGCATCAATGTCAACGCCAGCTTCGGCGTAATTACTCATGAATGCGATCCTTGAACAGGTGTGATCTCCAAACGCATCTTGCCTTCGGAGAGATCTTGCGGAACCGCAATCGGGTATTCGCCGGTGAAGCAGGCCTGACAAAGATTATCGGCTGCAATTTGTGTTGCACTGATCAAACCTTCGAGTGATACGTAGCTCAATGAGTCTGCCCCGATACTGCGGCGCACCTCTTCGATATCTAAGCCATTAGCAATGAGTTCGGCACGTGATGCAAAATCGATACCGTAGAAACAAGGCCACTTCACTGGAGGGCTAGAGATACGCACGTGAATTTCGCGCGCACCTGCCTCGCGCAACATTCGGACAATTGCGCGCTGAGTATTTCCGCGCACAATCGAATCATCAACGACAACAATTCGTTTTCCTTCGATAATTTCCCGAAGTGGATTGAGCTTAAGGCGAATACCGAGTTGGCGAATGGTTTGGCTTGGTTGAATAAAAGTACGGCCCACATAAGCATTTTTAACTAAGCCAGCACCGTATGGAATTCCTGATTCCTTTGCATAACCAATCGCAGCTGGTGTGCCAGATTCAGGAACTGGAATAACTAAATCAGCAATAGCAGGTGCCTCTTTCGCTAATTGCTGACCAATTGCAACGCGCGTTGCATGAATACCGCGCCCAGCAATTGCAGTGTCAGGGCGAGCAAGATAGACATATTCAAAGAGACAACCCTTGGGATCAGATGTTGCCCAACGCTTGCTGCGCATACCGTTCTCATCGATTGCGATAAATTCACCAGGCTCGACTTCGCGCACAAAAGATGCACCAACAATGTCGAGCGCTGCAGTCTCGGATGCAACAACCCAGCCACGCTCTAACTTTCCAATTACCAGCGGGCGAACACCATGGCGATCGCGCGCTGCATAGAGAGTGGTTTCATCCATAAAGACAAGTGAGAATGCACCTTCGAGCATCGGCATCACTGCGATGGCACTTGCTTCCACATTGTTCTCATCTTGGGCAGCAATAAGTGCCGTCATCAATTCGGTATCAGTTGTTGCGCCGCGCTCTTTTGTTTCCTTCTCGGTTTCTAATTTCTCAAGGGCTTGTGCTAATTCACCAGTGTTAGTGAGATTGCCATTGTGTGCCAAGGCCAATGTGCCGTACTTAGTCGGACGCAATGTTGGTTGTGCATTCACCCAATTGCTCGAACCAGTTGTTGAGTAGCGGCAGTGACCAATCGCTACTTCACCAACGAGTGTTGCTAGATCTGCTTCAGTAAATACTTGTGAAACTAAACCCATATCTTTGTAAACCGTAATGCGCTCACCGGTGCTAGTGGCTATACCGGCGGATTCTTGGCCACGATGTTGCAGCGCATAAAGGCCGTAAAAAGTTAACTTTGCTACTTCTTCGCCCGGTGCCCATACTCCGAAAATTCCGCAGGCATCTTGTGGTCCTTTTTCACCTGGGTATAACTCATGTGTGAGCTTTCCATCCGGGCGACGGGTCATGGCGCAATCCTATTGACTCCCGCGATATTTTCTCGCAGCGGCAAATATTGCGAAAGATCGGCGCGAGTTCCTGAGGCAGAGATAGCGCCAGAAGTAAGTGCGGCCGTCCAATCGATTTCTCCATTGGCCAAGGCCAACCAGGTATCTGCGCTCATCTCAATCACATTTGCAGGTGTACCGCGAGTATGACGCGGGCCTTCGCCACATTGAATTGCACCGTATGGTGGAATGCGAACTTCGACTGCGCTGCCTGGTGCGATCTCTGCTAATTGCGCAAGTGTGCGCTTCACTTCACGCAAGATCTCAGGATCGCGCATTGCTAACCAAAGAGTGCAGGAATAGTTGCGGTATGTGCCGCGCTTAATTCTGACAGTGAAATAGTTGCATCGTTAATTTTCAGTGCGTCGCCACCTGTGGTGCCAATTTTCGCCAGCGAAATATTATGGGTTTGTGCAAGAGCTTCAACTTCTTTCACCGCACTTGGCTTAATGGCAATAACAACTCGACCAGGTGTTTCACTAAAGAGCCATTGGGTGAGATCACCAGGTAAATTCAGTGTTGCACCGACTTTATGGCGCAAGACCATCTCTGTAATTGTTATTGCCAATCCACCTTGACTCAAATCATGAGCTGAAGCAAAGAGTGACTTCTGATTAGCGGCTAAGAGCAATTCAATGAGACGCATTTCGCGTTGCAGCTCAGCGCGCGGTGGCACGCCACCCTTGATGCCATGAATATGCGCCCACTCACTCCCAGCGAAATCTGCAGCGGTTTCACCGAGGATAAAGAGTTCTAAACCGCTCTCACTAATTCCCATCGGAGTGCGCTTTCGAACGTCTTGGATAACTCCGAGCACTCCGATAATTGGTGTGGGAAGAATCGCGACGCTGCCGGTTTGATTATAAAAAGAGACGTTGCCACCTGTGACTGGAAGTGACATCTCTAAGCAAGCATCGGCAAGACCTGTAACACTGCGCTCGAATTGCCACATCACACCTGGATCTTCTGGTGAGCCAAAATTCAAGCAATTAGTTACCGCAAGTGGTGTTGCACCTGCTGTTGCGATATTGCGAGCTGCTTCGGCAAGTGCCAATTTCGCGCCTTCATAAGGGTCCAAAAAAGACCAGCGCGCATTGGCATCGGTAGAAATTGCAACACCAAGGAAACTCTTCTCATCAACTCGCACCATTCCCGAATCATCAGGCTGGGCTTGAATGGTATTTCCTTGAACATATTTATCGTATTGCGATGTCACCCAACTCTTATCGGCCATATTTGGCGATGCAACAAGTTTGAGAATTGCAGCAGATATTTCTGGAGCGCTATTAATTTGAGGAACTTCACTCTTCATTCTCGTACTCTGCGCAATGTAGGAAGGCTCAGCAAAGGGGCGCTCATAAACTGGGCCTTCATGTGCGACAGTGCGCGGTGGCACATCAACAATTAGATCGCCATTCCAAGTGATAAGTAAGCGGTCGCCATCGGTGACCTCACCAATCACAGTTACGGTGACATCCCACTTTTCGCAGATCTCCAAGAAGCGGGCAATCTTCTCTGGCGCCACAATTGCGCACATACGCTCTTGGGATTCCGACATCAAAATCTCTTCGGGAGACAAGCTGGGATCGCGCAGCGGAACTTTATCGAGTTTGATATTCATGCCACCGGTGCCAGCTGATGCGAGTTCACTTGTAGCGCAAGAAAGACCAGCGCCACCAAGATCTTGAATACCAATAACGAGATCTTCAGCGAAAATTTCGAGCGAGCATTCAATTAAAACTTTTTCGGTAAATGGATCTCCCACTTGCACTGCCGGACGCTTTGTTGGGCCAGTTGAAGCAAAGGTCTCACTTGCTAACACTGAAACTCCACCGATGCCATCGCCACCAGTTGTTGCACCAAAGAGGACAACTAAATTTCCAGCACCCGATGCCTTTGCTAATTTAATATCTTCAACTTTCATCACACCAACACAGAGCGCATTAACTAGTGGATTTCCGGCATAAGTCTCATCAAAAACAATTTCGCCTCCGATGTTAGGCAAACCCAGGCAATTTCCATAACCGCCAATGCCAGCAACAATTCCTGGCAGCACGCGACGAGTATCGGGCGCATCTGCTGCACCAAATCGCAGCGGATCCATAACCGCAATTGGACGAGCGCCCATTGTGAGGATGTCGCGCACAATTCCACCCACACCAGTTGCAGCGCCTTGATAAGGCTCAATAAATGATGGGTGATTATGCGATTCAATTTTAAAAGTAACTGCGTAACCCTGACCGATGCCAACTACGCCAGCATTCTCGCCTATTCCAACTAATAACGCATCGGACTTCGGTGCCTTCGTACCAAATTGGCGAAGGTGAACTTTGGAAGATTTGTATGAACAATGTTCTGACCACATCACCGAGTACATCGCTAACTCACTTGATGTGGGACGGCGGCCCAGAATTTCTTTTATGCGTTGATACTCATCGCTCTTTAAACCGAGTTCGGCAAATGGTTGTACTTGATCTGCGCTTTTTGCCGCGTTGGCGACAGTATCGAGTACCATTTAAGAATTCACCGCAGCTTTCAAAACACTAGTAAAGAATGCAAGTCCATCGCTACTTGGTCCAGTTAATGGATCGATTGCGTGTTCGGGGTGCGGCATAAGTCCCACAATGTTTCCCCGCGCATTGGTAATTCCAGCAATGAGATTGCGAGAGCCATTGGGATTTTCACCAACATAGCGGGCGATGATTCGGTTCTGGCCCTCTAATTGAGCAAGTGTGGCATCGTCACATTGAAATGATCCTTCACCATTTTTTAGCGGGATCAAAATCTCTTGGCCAATTTCATAATTCAATGTCCAACTCGAATTGTTATTTTCAATTTTGATTACTTGATCGCGGCAGAGAAAGTGAAGTTCGTGATTGCGAGTAAGCGCACCAGGCAATAGATGTGCTTCACAGAGAACTTGAAAACCATTGCAAATTCCAAGCAGTGGCATGCCACCTTCGGCCCGGTTGATAATGCTTTTCATGACTGGGGCAAAGCGGGAAATCGCGCCGCATCGCAGGTAATCACCGTAAGAGAAACCACCAGGTAGAACGACTGCATCCACGCTCTTTAAATCAGCATCGTTATGCCACAGCGAAATAGCTTGCCCACCCGCAGCAACTACCGCACGCGCTGCATCACGATCATCGAGTGTGCCAGGAAAAGTTACGACACCAACTCGCATTACTTCTCAACTTTCACGGTGTAATTTTCAATAACTGGATTTGCCAGCAACGTACCTGCCGCTTTTTCAACTTCAGCTAATTGGGCAGGAGTTGGGTCGCCCGCGACTTCAATTTCAAAGCGTTTTCCTTGGCGCACTGATGTTGCGAATGTGAAACCCAACCGTGGCAGTGCACTAGCAACTGCTTTACCTTGTGGATCCAAAATTTCTGGCTTGAGCATTACCTCTACAACGATCTTGGCCATCTGGTGCTCCTTACTCAAGCAGTGGGTTACGGGCTAAATCTATGCGGTAATGAAATCTTTTCCAGTTATGCGCGAGTAAGCATCGAGATAGCGTCCTCGAGTTTTTGCAACAACTTCATCGGGCAAGGCAGGTGGTGGCGATTCACGATCCCATCCTGAGGAAATCAAATAATCGCGAAGATATTGTTTGTCGAAAGAGGCTTGAGTCACACCAGCGCTCCAGGTATCGGCTGGCCAGAAGCGCGATGAATCTGGTGTCAGCGCTTCATCTCCTAAAACAATTGCACCAGTTTCATCAAGACCAAATTCAAATTTCGTGTCTGCAAGAATAATTCCACAATCTCGCGCGTGCGCTGCAGCAATTTCATACAACTCAATCGTGAGCTCTTTGAGTGCAATTGCTGCTTCGCCCACGATCGTCACAGATTCTTCATACGTGATGTTGATGTCGTGATCGCCGACTTCTGCTTTAGTAGCAGGTGTATAAATTGGATGAGGTAGTTGCAATCCATCTAATAAGCCAGCAGGCAGTGCGTTCCCGCAGACGCTCTGATTCTTTTGATACTCACTCCAACCGCTACCAGTGAGGTAGCCACGAGCAACACACTCCACGGCAAACATGGTGAGTGGTTTTGCAATAACGGCGCGACCAGCAACTTGGGCAGGAACCTTCGCTGAAATTATGTGGTTAGGAACTACGGCTGAAAGTTTTTCAAACCAGAAGAGTGAGAGTTGAGTAAGAATTGCACCTTTATCTGGAATTGCAGTTGGTAATACCCAATCAAATGCAGAGACCCGATCACTTGCAACGATAAGTAATTCGCCGGCTTCGTTCTGATAAAGATCGCGGACTTTTCCGGTGCGCAGATGTTTCCACCCAGTTATTTCAGGCGCTGGCGGTGGGCCAGCTAGGCCAAAGCCACTCACCGAATGGCGCCGGGCTTGTACTGCACTGCGGCAGGATGCGCGGAAGTAATCGCTTCGACGCGACTTACTACTCGAGCAACTTGTTGGCGAGCATCGCCAGTAAATTCGATGGGGTTCTTCATGAGCGCAGCAATTACTGCTTTATCAAGTGGAATACGTGAATCTGCGGCGAGAAGATCGACCAATTGATTTGGCTTGCCTTCGCGAATTGCTAATGCAGAGGCTGTCGCATGTTCCTTAATGACTTCGTGTGCAACTTCGCGACCAACACCGGCCTTAATTGCCGCCATTAAAATTTTTGTTGTTGCAAGAAATGGCAAGTACTTTTCAATCTCCGCTGCAATCACTGCTGGGAATACGCCAAATTCACCAATAACAGTGAGTGTTGTTTCGAGCAGGCCATCAATTGCATAGAATGCATCAGCAATTGCAACGCGACGAACCACGCTACAAGAAACATCGCCCTCATTCCATTGATCTCCAGCAAGTTCACTCACCATTGATGCATATCCGCGCAGTACAACTGCAAGACCATTGATTCGCTCACATGAGCGAGTATTCATTTTATGTGGCATTGCCGATGAACCAACTTGACCAGCCTTAAATCCTTCAGTCACCAACTCAGCACCAGCCATGAGGCGAATACTGGTTGCAAGCGATGACGGTGCTGCTGCAATTTGAACCAAAGTTGTCACAACATCGTAATCCAGTGAACGTGGATAAATCTGTCCAGTTGAATCGAGAATATTTGTAAAACCAAGTTCAGCACCGATCGCCTTTTCTAATTTGAGATGTGCTTCAGCTGAGCCAAGTAAATCGATCGAATCTTGCGCAGTTCCGACTGGGCCTTTTATTCCGCGCATTGGATAGCGATCCATGAGTGATGCCAAGCGCTCGTATCCAAATAACAATTCTTCTGCTGCGCTAGCAAAACGTTTGCCAAGGGTTGTTACCTGTGCTGGAACATTGTGTGAGCGGCCAGTAATTGCCAAATCGCTGTATTCACTGGCGCGCTCAGCCATTCGGGCCAAGACTGTGATGGTCTTTGCTTTCACAATTTCTAGGCCGCGCAAAATCTGGAGCGCTTCAATATTTTCAGTGAGATCGCGACTTGTCATTCCGGCATGAATTGTTTCGTGACCTGCGAGTGCATTGAACTCTTCAATTCTTGCCTTTACATCGTGGCGATTTTTCTTCTCTCGCTCGTCGATAGATTTCAAATCAACTTTTTCAACTACCTTCTCGTAGTCGGCAATAACTTTGGCGTCGATGGTGTGACCGAGTCCTGATTGCGCCCGTGCAACGGCAATCCAAAGCTTGCGCTCTGCAATTATTTTGGCTTCAGGAGAAAAAACTTCGCGCATAGCCGCCGATGCATAACGGTTGGCTAATACGCTCACTACGTCATTCTCTCGCATTTAATTGCCCTTCTCTGCCACCGACG